>JGI26250J51715_1000665_pt1 | contig 10093 bp, 11 predicted proteins | sample SaaInlV_150m_DNA_4_FD_51715 | JGI IMG/M metagenome (IMG submission 51715) | reverse complement strand
GGTTCTGGTGTTGGTTCTGGTGTTGGTTCTGGTGTTGGTTCTGGTGTTGGTTCTGGTGTTGGTTCTGGTGTTGGTTCATCAGTTTTTTGTATTTTGACATTGTCTAATGAACCAAAAACAGTTTCTAAGAAAATATTTTTATCAAAAGATTTTAAATCAGAATATTCTTGTCCAGTTCCCAAATAAAGAATAGGTGTAGAAGTAACTTTTACAATAGATAATGCAGCTCCACCTTTTGCATCAGCATCACTTTTAGTCAAAATAGAACCATCGAATTTAACATGTTTATAAAATTCACGTGATTGATTTACAGTGTCATTACCAGCTAAAGAATCACCTACAAAAATAGTCATATCAGGATTTACAACTTTAGTAATTTTTGCAATTTGTTCCATCAAATTTTTACTTGTTTGCATTCTACCAGCAGTATCAATCAATACACAATCAGTCTTGTGAGATTTTGCATAAAGTACTGCATCCCTAGCAACAGCAGCAGGATCGGATTCATAATTTTGGGCAACAAGTTTTAGATTTAGACGATTGGCATGTTCTCGTAATTGTTCTATAGCACCAGCTCTAAAAGTATCAGCAGCTGCAATTACAACGGAATATTTTTTCTCCTGAAGTAAAGATGCAATTTTTGCCAATGAAGTAGTTTTTCCAGTGCCATTTATTCCAACAAATACAATCAAAAAAGGTTGATTGTGTTTCTTTTTTTCATCAATTTTTTCAAAAATATCAATTTCTCCAACACCATCAAATAAACTAGAAATACTAGAAATTAAATTATCTTTAACAAATTTTTCAATTTCATTTTTNTCAGTTTTNGAACCAATTAATTTTTCCTTTAAATCAGATTTAATCGAATCAATCACTTCACCAGCTACATCAGATTCTAAAAGAGAAATTTCAAGTTCAAAAAGAATATCTTCAATATCTTTTTCATTTAGTTCTTTTTCTCCAAGACTTTTTGCTGCATTAGAAAACGCCTTACGAAGACTATCAAACATAATTTATCCCAAATTTGGCGGGGATTGAGACTGCATTAATTGATTAATTTGTGCTTTTCCCTGTTCCAATCTATTTGCAGCATCTTGTTTTTTGGTTGCAGTATCTTGTAAAGCAATTTCAATTTCTTTTATTCTAGCTTCAAAATAATTAATTGCTGCAGGAAAATCTTTCTCAACTGCAATACCAGCACCAATATTTACAACGATTTTCTGGTTAGATGAAATTTTTGTAGGAATGTAAGCTCCCATGCCAAGAGGTACTAAAGTATCAGAATCAGGTTGTGTACCAAGTGATTTAATCGACTCAATAGCTGCAGTAGCTTCTCTCAATATACTTAGAAAAGTACCNTCTCTTTGAGATAGATCAGAAAAATANGTTTCAAGCATTTGCATCTGTTGCATCATTTGTTCAGCCTGTGGTTCACTCATTTACAACAAATCATGCTCAGATGGTTATAAATTCATTCATGATATGGATTTAAAAAATAAAAATAAAAAAATAAAGATTTAACTTTATTTNGCTTTAGAGAATCTATCTTCTACTTCATCCCAGTTAACTACATTCCACCATGCTGCAATGTATACGGGTCTTTTGTTTTGATAGTTTAGATAGTATGCATGTTCCCAAACATCACAACCCAATAATGGAACTAATCCTTCAGTTCTTGGACTAGTTTGATTTGGCATTGATTTGTATTCAACTTTAGATGTTGNTGGATTGTATACTAACCATCCCCAACCACTACCCTGAATTACTGCAGTAGTAGATGTGAATTTCTCTTTAAAGTCAGCGAAGCTTCCAAAAGAATCNTTAATTGCATCAGCAATTGATCCNCCAGGTTCNCCACCACCATTTTGTTTCATACTATTCCAAAATAGCCTGTGGTTATCATAACCGCCACCGTTGAAATTGATTGCGCCTCTTTTGTCTTCAGGTACTGAATTGATATCAGATAAGATGTCAATGATATCTTTTTCTTGAATTTCAGTTGGACATGTTTCAAGTGCTGCATTTAATTTGTCAGTGTATGTTTGATGATGTTTTGTATGATGAATCTCCATTGTTTTTGCATCAATGTGAGGTTCTAATGCATCATAAGCATATGGCATTTCAGGAAGTGTGTATTTTCCCATAGAATGTTTTGGGGGTTTAGTCCATTTATTGGTTTAGTAAACAATTCATTTTTACTTGTTNAAAAATTAAAAAATCTATGAAANTATTATTGATTTTTTCAATAATACTAATTNTTACAACTAGNATAATTATATCACAATCAATTCAAACTGAAAATGGAATTAAAACATACATTGAAAATAGTGTACCATATGTTGGATCTGAAATTCCAAGAACAGATGGAATTGATGGAACTGGAATTAAAATAGCAATCATTGATACAGGTGTAGATTTTAATCACCCAGATTTATTCGGATGGGGNCCAGATGGAAAAGTAATTGGAGGATATAATTTTATTCAAGAAAATCAGTTACCAATGGATAACAATGGACACGGTACTAAAGTTGCAGGAGTAATTGCAGCAGATGGAAATACATTGGGAGTTGCACCTAAAGCAAAAATTTTAGCTTACAAAGTATCAGAAGATGGAGAAGGAGTATCATCAGAATTAATTATGAAAGCAATTAAAAAAGCAATTGAAGATAAAGCNGATATTATCAATATCAGTTTAGGAGTAAACAAAACAAATTCCAAAATAGATAGTGCAGTTAATCATGCATTAGATAATGGGATTTTTGTTGTCACTGCAGCAGGAAATGATGGTCCAGAGTTAAAAACAATTGGAAGTCCAGGAAGAAATTTTGGATCAGTTACAGTTGGTGCAACTTACAATAATATGACTTCAAGTTTAATTGCAACATTAGAAGTAAATGAAAAAGANTTCACAGTAATTCCAATGGTAGGATCTTCAACAACAGAAGAGCCAATTATTGGAAAAATAATTTTTGGAGGTTTTGGTAAAATTAGTGACTTGAAAGAAAGGGATGTAAAAGATGCAATAGTGATTGTAGAAAGAGGGAGTGATGTAAAAGGAGAATTATTATTTTTTTCAATTAAAGAAATGAATGTTGCAAGTGCAGGAGCTAAGGCATTAATTGTTTACAATAATGAATCAGGAATATTTCTTGGTGAATTAATTCATGANTTTTCAGAACTAGGATACACACCACAAATTCCAGTAGTTTCAATGGACAGGGAAGAAGGATTAGAAATTATTGAACTAATTAAAAATAACAATAAAGGAATAATGAATTTATTTTACAATCCAGATTTTGTAGCACATTTTAGTTCAAGAGGTCCAGTTTCACCATTTTACATGAAACCAGATATCGTAGCACCAGGAGCATACATTAACAGTACTCAAAACAATGCAAGCTATAATTTTACAAGTGGAACTAGTTTTGCAGCACCACATGTTAGTGGCGCTGCAGCATTACTACTCCAAAAAAATCCAGAATTACAAAATTATGAAATAAAATCACTATTACTTACTACAGTTCAACCAGTTTCAGATGCTTATGGACAAAAATTTTCACTACATGAGTCAGGTGCAGGAAGACTAGATATTGCTAATGCATACAATGCAAAATTAATTATCAATCCACCTAGTTTTGTAATTAATTTATCAACAGATCATCCAACTGCAAAAAAACAATTAGAATTAAAATTAATGGATGGAAAATTAGAAGGNANTGATGTTAGATTTGAAGGACCAAAATTTATTGAAGTTACACAAAAAATGGAAAATGGAAAATTAGAATTTGAAATAAGTNTAGTTGAAAAAAAATATGGAGATTATGAGGGGAAAATATTCATCAATCATGAAAAAATAGAATATACAATTCCAGTTTTAATTCACCATACAAAAGGTTCAATTTCAGTAAATCAAGAAAATGAAAAATTAATTTTTGAAATCAATCATCCAGAGAAATGGAGTTTTGCNAAAATTTCAATTATAAACAGTAAAAATGGAAATACAGAAACAATTACTAGNACACCACATAAAAAAACATCATTAGAAATTTATGAAAATGGAGAGTATTGGATAGATGCTAAAATCAAAGTCGGTGGAAATACATCAGATGCATTTAATACAATTAAAATTAATTCACTTTCAGAAAAAATAGACAAGTTAGAATTAAGAGATATTCCAGAAAAACAAATNATACTAATAATTTCAATAATTGTAATTATTGGAATTGTGGGGTTAATTATTAAAAAATAAACTATACAGAAAAATTGGGCCCAGCTGCAATTATTTCATCAGAAACATTTTCAAATTTCTTAAAGTTTTCAACAAACATTTGAGCTAATTTTTTTGCAGAAAGATCATAGGAATCTTTGTCAACCCAAGTATGTTTTGGATCTAATATTTCAGATGGAACGCCTTCAACGTCTGTTGGAATATCAAGATTAAGTAAATCATCATGACGATATTTTACAATGTCAAGTGCACCAGAAATAGCTGCAGTAACCATTGCACGACTATATTTGATCTTAATTCTTTTACCAACACCGTATGGTCCACCAGACCATCCAGTGTTAACAAGATAAACGATAGTGTTATGTTGATTAATTTTCTCACCAAGAAGTTTTGCATAAACTGAAGCTGGCCTAGGCATGAATGGTGCTCCAAAACATTGAGAAAAGACAGATTTAGGTTCTTTTATGCCTCTTTCAGTTCCAGCTAATTTACTAGTGTAACCAGACATGAAATGATACATTGCACCTTCTTTGGTCAATCTAGAAACAGGAGGTAAAACACCCAAAGCATCTGCAGTTAAAAATACAATAACACGAGGGTTTCCACCAACACTAGGAATTACAGCACCAGGAATGAAATCCAAAGGATAACCAACACGAGTATTTTCAGTTAGTGAATTATCATCATAATCAGGAATGTTATCATTTAAGACAACATTTTCTAAAAGAGCCCCAGGTTTAATTGCATTCCAAATTTCAGGTTCTGCTTCTTGACTAAGATTGATGCATTTNGCATAACATCCACCTTCAAAATTAAATGTCCCATTATCAGACCAACCATGTTCATCATCACCAATTAATTTTCTATTAGGATCTGCAGAAAGAGTAGTTTTACCAGTACCAGACAAACCAAAGAANAATGCAGTATCGCCTTTTTCACCAATGTTTGCAGAACAATGCATTGGAAAAATATTACTGTCAGGTAATAAGAAATTCATTACACCAAACATGGATTTTTTCATTTCACCAGCATATTCAGTTCCACCAATCAAAACAATTTTTTTTGTTAAATCAATTAAAATAAAAACATCAGTTCTAGTTCCATCAATTTCAGGATCTGCTAAGAAATCATTAATACATAAAATAGTAAATTCAGGATCATGTTTTTCCAATTCTTCATTTGTAGGTCGAATGAATAAATTACTTGAAAACATATTTTGCCAAACATGATCATTGATTACTCTAATTGGTAAACGGGTTTCAGGATCAGCCCCTACAAAACCATCAAAAACAAAAAGTTCTTTGTTAGCAACAAAGTCTTTCATCTTTTCAAAAAGTTTTTCAAATTTACCACTTGGGAATTGATGGTTAATTTTTCCCCAATCAATAGTATCGTGAGTTTTATCATCATACACAATAAATCTATCATCAGGAGATCTACCAGTATACTTTCCAGTATTAACTGAAAGAGAACCGGTTGAATTTACAACACCTTCTTTCCTTTCAACAGAAATAGCCACCATTTCATCAGTTGGTAAATTTCTATGAACTTTAGAAGGGTTGATTCCAAAAGCAGTTAGTTGTGCTAAAAATTGTTCAGTCGTAGATCTACCTAATAATTCAGTCAATATTTTGATCTCCATTGAGTGTTTGAGCATGTATAGAGGTCAAGATATTTAGATCCGCCCTGATTTTCCTTATTATCTCTTTTCCATAATGAATTTTTTTAGGTCGAGGAACGTATTTATTCCAAAATTCAAGACTTAGTTCCATGCCAATCAACAAGGAAAAGATCGAAAAAAGACAGGAAGTAAAAGGAAACAATCCTGATTTTGCTAGACCAGAAAGTTGGCGTTATGTTAGACTTCAAACTAATTGGAGAAAACCAAAAGGAATAGATCACCATCAAAGAAAACAAAAAAGTAGAGGACGTCCAGGCTTAGTAAAAGTTGGATATGGTGGACCTAGAGACGGAAAAGGATTACATCCTTCAGGATTTACAGATAATTTAGTTTTCAATATTTCAGATTTAGAAAAATTAGATCCAAAAAAAGATGGTGTCAGATTAGGACATGGTGTTGGTACTAAAAAGAGAAAAGAAATTGTTGTTAAAGCAGCTGAAAACAAATTTAAAATATTTAATGCAAGAGTACAGGTGTTGGAATTCACAGAATAAAGTTTGATACTGATCACTTAGATGATATTGCAGATGCAATTACTAGAGAAAACATCCGTAGTTTAATTACTGCAAATACTATTCAAATCAAATCATTTACAGGAACATCAAGAGGAAGAGCACAAACAAAATTAGATCAAAGAAAAAAGAGAGGTACCAAACAAGGTTCAAAACAAGGTACTAAGGGTGCAAGAGTAGGTAAAAAAACAGTATATGTTGCAAAAGTACGTGCACTAAGAAGATTATTAAAAATTGCAAAAGATAGAAAAGATTTGACTAATCCAGAATTTTGGACATTATACAAAAAAGTAGGCGGAAATACAGTTAGAAACAAAGCTCACTTGAGAACTTTAATGGATGAAATTAAAACAAAAAGAACAGATTAGAATCTAAATAACTTTTTATCAAAACTCTGAATTTTACCATTAGTAATTTCAATACCTTCATCAGAAAGCATTTTCATTTTGACATGTTCACCATAAGCATATCCACCAATTTTACCAGTAGACATTACAACACGATGACAAGGAACTAAAACAGGATAAGGATTTTTGTTCATGATTTTCCCAATTATTCTTTGACCATTTTTTAATCCAACAGCTTTTGCCAAATCACCATAAGTTGTAACATGACCTTTGGGAACATTCATTAGTTTTTTGTAGACATGCTGTTCAAGATTCATAATCTAATTATCTCAAGGGACGTAGATTCCAATAAATCAAGAATTTTTTGTTTGTTAGGTCCCAATCCACGCCAATCTAAAAGAGCAAATTTTGCCATTTTGTTTTGTAAAATAATATGAGAAAAGAGATCTTCATCTAGATTTTCTAATGCATGTTTTGGTATTACTGTACCAAGAGCATATTTTCCATTTAACAATTCAGCAGTAAATTTTGAAGGATAGTGAGTACCACCAAAACAAATTGCCACAGGATTTTCAGGTAAGGTATTAACAAAAACCTGGTGAACCAATTTTGCAATAGAAATACACAAGGATTTATCAGTCCATTGTTTTTCAGTTGTACCAATTTCAATGAAAATTGAAGGTTTTGTTAATGCAGTTGGACCATGATGAGTTGCCTCAATAGTTATTTGAAATTCTGGAAATTTAGATTGATATTTTTGCAATGTTTGAAGATATTGCTTTTGAAGATTAGGATGAGGTATCGCAACTTGTCTATCATTACCACCAAATTTTGCTTCTGAGAAATTTCCAGTACTATGACAAGTTAATGCAAGTACACCAGATTCTGCGGCATGTTTTGAAAGGAAGACAAATCCATCATAATCATATTTTTCTTCAAGCCAATCAGCAGAGATAGAAGGGGTCGAAATTATGATCAAATCATAATATTTTCCATGAAAAATATCACCATCCAAAATCATTTCTTGGGAAAGAAATTTTGCCATATTGTAACCTGCAGGGTCATCTCGATAAGCAACTAAGAGTTCCATGAGATAAGGAATATAAGGACACCTTATTAATTTCCACCAATGAACCCGAAACAGACTTTGAAAAATATGTCTAATACTATGAAGATGGCTAAAAAGCCAGATAAGGATGAATATACACAGCATTTGAGATTAGTATTAACAGGAATTTTAGGAGTTGGTGCTATTGGATTTACAATTCAATTTGTGTTTTCGGTAATCACATTTGGAAGATAAAAAATGTCTGAAGAAATAAAATCACACTTATTTGCAATTAGAACCACAGGAGGACAAGAAAAAGTGGTTATGAGATTATTAGAAGCTAAAGCAAATGCTAACCAAATTAACATTCAATCAGTATTTTGGGTGAGTGATCTTAAAGGATATGTTGTAGTTGAAGCTGTTAATCCTAGTGATGCATATTTAGCAGTTGAAGGTGTCAGACATATTCGAGGTCAATTAAGAGGAGAACTAGCATTTGAAGACATAGAAGGATATCTTGTTAAGAAATCAACAGTTTTGACATTAGCAGTNGATAATATTATNGAAATTACTGGAGGTCCATTCAAAGGAATGAAGGCNACAATTACTAGAATAGATACAGACAAAGAAGAAGCCACAGTCGTCTTATTAGATGCATCATATCAATTNCCAGTAACAGTAGATGCAAACTACCTAAAACTCTCGAGTGGAGCTTAGGAAGGATTAAATTTTCATTTTGAGTTGAATTAAGAATGGGAGAACAAAAAGTATCATCACTTGTAACTGGAGGAGGAGCATCTGCNGGTCCACCATTAGGTCCAGCATTAGGNCCTCTAGGCGTTAACATCATGGAAGTTATCGCAGCAATTAATGATAAAACAAAAGATTTCGAAGGAATGAAAGTTCCTGTAACTGTAATAGTTGACACAGACACAAAAAAATACGAAATTGAAATTGGTATTCCTTCAGCTGCAGCACTAATTATGAAAGAAGCAGGAATACAGAAAGGTTCCAGCACTTCAGGTACTGAATGGGCAGGGGACGTAACAATGGATTCAATTGTCAAAGTGGCAAATACAAAACTCGAAAAATCTTATGCATCATCAATAAAATCAGTTGCAAAATCCATCATTGGTACATGTGTAGCATTAGGTGTTAAAGTAGAAGGAAAAACACCTAAAGAAATCACTGCAGAAATCAATGAAGGTAAATGGGATCAAAAATTCCAATAATTATTCAATAAGATAAACAGGATTTTTATCTGTTTTTTGTAACTCTACAAAGGTTTCAGTATTTTGAATACCTTCTATTTTTCCAATTTTTTCAATTACTACTGAATGTAATGCTTCAAGATTTTTAGCATANACATCAATCATAATATCAAATCTTCCAGTTACCTCTGAAATTGAAACAACCTCAGATGTTTCCATAAATTTTTTATGAATTACTTCTTTTAATTTTGGATCTCGATTAATGCCAACAGAAGCCTTTACTCCTATACCTAACAGAGATTCATCAATTTCAACAGTAAATTTTTTAATTAATTTCTTTTTCATTAATCTCTTAATTCTACTATATAGAACAGAAGCATTAATTCCAAGTTTTTTAGAAAGTACAGGTACAGAAATAGATCCATCCATAGTTAATTCATAGAGTAATTTCATATCAAGGTCATCAAATCGATGCAATGTACTAAAAAACGGGCTTTCTCATTTAATATATCTAAGTTTTAACCCAAATTTACGTATAATTTATAATTATCAGGTGTAAAAAATAGAATTTTTTAAAATAAAATATATGCAAAAAACCTAATCTCTAAACGATTTTAAGTAGGTTTTCTGAAATTTGTTCGTAATGATTACAGAAGCACAATTGGCAGAAGTCATAACTAAAGCCAAAGAAAGCACTAAAAAAAGGAAATTCAAGCAATCACTAGAATTAATAATTAATTTCAAAGATATTGATGTGAAAAAAGGTTTTGCAATTAATGAAGTAGTTCAGCTTCCAAAAACCAGTTCTCCTGCAACAGTATGTGTAATTGCTACAGGGGATATGAGTCAAAAAGCAAAAGCAGCAAAAGCAGATTCAGTTATCGGAAATGATGAATTAACAAAATATGAAGCTAACAAAAGAGAATCACGAAAATTCATTAACAAATATGATTTCTTTTTAGCAGATACAAAAATTATGCCAACAGTTGGTAAAGCATTAGGTCAACTTTTAGGTCCTAGAGGAAAAATGCCAACACCAGTTCCATTTAATGCACCTATTGATGCA
>JGI26250J51715_1000662_pt1 | contig 10121 bp, 10 predicted proteins | sample SaaInlV_150m_DNA_4_FD_51715 | JGI IMG/M metagenome (IMG submission 51715) | reverse complement strand
GGTTTGAGGTTTGCCACAACCAGCACACGCCGGTCAGTCAGTTCCTCAGCAGTATAAAATTCCGCTGCTCCGGAAACAATCGAACGTAAACGTCCTTCGCCTAAATCCACCTCAGAACAGAGCAGCTTAGCGGACTTTTCAACTTTCCTACAACTTTTGATATGGCCAACTTTCAATTCCATTTTCTGGAAATCATCAAAGGCAAACCATTCTTTCTTCTCATTAACAGTTGTGCTTACTTTTTTTTCAGTCTGGGTTTCTTCAGCAACTGTTTTTTCCTCAACCGGAAGCTTCATTTTAGGAAACAAGGGTTTTGGTTCAGGCATTTCAGTGCCTGATTCCAATAAGCCGGGAGTGAGTTTTTCAAATGCTATCTTCTCTGTTCCAAGTCCAAGTGCTTTACGTGCCTCACTCATTTTTTCAGGCATCACAGGATCGAGCAGACCAACCAGAATTCTTGTCATATCGAGAGCAGTGTAAAGNACTGTTCCCAGACGCTCCCGATCTTCNGGCTGCTTGGCCAGACTCCAAGGTTTGCAACTGTCTATATATTTATTAACCTGACTACTAAGCCACGCCACTTGNTCCAGTGCACGATGCGGCTGAAAAGCAAGAATATATTCCCGGAAAGTTTTTACACCGTCGATGAAGGAATTCCGCAGATTTTCTTCAGCTTCGCTAATTTCAGCTAAAGGCGGTACACAACCCTCAAAGTTATTACGGCTCATGCTGATTGAGCGGTTGAGCAGGTTACCAAAATTATTGGCTAAATCACCATTGTAACGGGTAACTGCCAACTCCTCAGTAAAATTAGCGTCCTCCCCGAAACTCATGTCCCGTAATAAAAAGTATCGTAAAGCATCTACACCAAGCTGATCTTTCATGGCTAATGGATCAACCACATTTCCGAGAGACTTACTCATTTTGCTGCCTCCCACCACCCAGTGACCGTGAACCACCAGTTTTTTAAAAACAGGCAATCCTGCAGCTTTAAGCATGCACGGCCAGTATATTCCATGTGTTTTCAGAATATCCTTGCCAATCATGTGGTGTACATGCGGCCAGTACTTTTTATATTTTTCACCATCGGGCCAGCCAAGCGCACTCGCGTAATTCAAGAGTGCGTCAAACCAGACATAGGTCACAAAGTTTTTATCAAAAGGCAGTTCAATGCCCCATTTCAGCCGACTTTTAGGACGTGAAATACACAAGTCCTGAAGAGGTGCTTTCAGAAACTGAGTCAATTCATTCCGGTAACGTCCAGGATAAACCCAGTTTTCATTTTCCGCTAATTCTTTTTCCAGCCAGCCCTGATAAGCACTCATGCGGAAAAAATAATTCTGCTCTTTATAGAGTTGTGGTGGTTTTTGATGATCCGGACAATTACCGTCCACCAACTCACTCTCATCCATAAAACGTTCACAACCAACGCAATAAAGACCTTCATATTCTTTTAGATAAATCTCGCCTTGATCGTAAATTTTTTGCAAAATCTGCTGAACACAAGCTTTATGTTGAGGATCAGTTGTACGTATAAACTGATCATTTTCAACATGCAGATGCGGCCACATATCACGAAATTCCTGGCTGATCTTATCCACAAATTCCTGCGGTTCAATTCCGGATTTCAGCGCTGATTCTACAATTTTTTGTCCATGTTCATCTGTTCCGGTCAAGAAATAAGTATCTGCCCCAAACAGTTTCCGATAACGTGTTAACACATCCGTTGCGATCGTCGTGTAAGCATGTCCGATGTGTGGATGGCTGTTGACGTAATAAATCGGGGTGCTAATGTAAAATGTATCGCTCATTCTGGTTGAGTTTCTAATAACTTTTCAAAAATAATTCTAAAACAAAGCTGTTTTTCCTACTTCCGGACATGTGTAATTTACGCCTTCAGAGCTAAGTCAGGCACTAGGAAATTTAATTCTTGGATCTTCAGGATGCGGGCTGAAAAGCACGAGCGTTTTTCCAATAAGCTGAACTACTTCAATCTCCGTCTGTTTGGAAATTTCTTCAGCACATTCTTTTTTCGACAAAGGACAACTGTCCAGCACCTTGCATTTGATTAACTCATGATCCAGCAACTGTGTTTCAAGCTCACGTCTGGTTTCCGGAGAAAGACCTTGTTTTCCGAGATTGACCAGAGGTTTAAGAGAATGCGCTAAAGCACGCAAATATTTTTTTTGTTTTCCTGTCATTTTCAATTTCCTTGATCAATCACCCGCGGTACTTTAAAAAAACCATTTTCCAGATATGCACTAAACTGTTCCGGAGCAACTGGAGATTCCTCCATTTTATCTTCACGGACTCCGCGTAAATGACTTTCATCCGCCTCTGTTGCGCTTACCGGAATATCCGCTGTTTTTAACAATTCAAAATAATCCAGAATACCCGAGAACTGTTCCGCAAACATTTCCGTTTCTTTGTCAGTTAATTCCAATGATGAAAGCCGAGCTATCTTACGAACTTCATCTGTACTGAAGCTGGTTGTCATGACGGTTGCAGCATTAATTTGATTTCTGCTTGAGCCGCCAGTTTTCCATCTACACTTGCTTTGCCTTCAAACACCCAAAAATTACGACGCTGATTACTCAAGGTGGTTTCCAGAATCAGTTGATCTCCGGGAACAACCGGCACCCTGAATTTAGCATTATTGATTCCGGCAAAGAAAACAATACTTCCGGATTCTGCATCGCCCTTGCCAGAGTCAATTACAATCCCCGCTGTTTGCGCTAATGCTTCNATAATCATCACNCCTGGAAACACAGCCTGCTGTGGGAAATGCCCCTGAAACACTGCTTCATTTCCGGAAATGTTTTTTAANGCNTGNCAGTATTCACCGGGACGTACCTCCAGTACACGGTCCAGCAGCAAAAAAGGGTAGCGGTGCGGCAGTATTTTTTTTATTTCTTCTAAATTCAACATCAACCTCCTCCTGATTGTTTGAGTGAATTATAGGCATCAATCACTTTTTGTGTCATGTCTGTTGTATCCTCTTTCATATACAAAATGATTTGTGCCGCATTTTTTTCAAGTACGAGATCCAGTTTTTCCTTGATCGAAATACTACGGATCACAGTTTTTAGNTCCTGAAAAATAACCTCGGTAAGACGCCNTTCCTCCNGCCTCATTTCCTGTTCAACTTTTCGAACCTGTTCCCTCAACTGCTGNTGNCGTGCGATTAATTCCTGCTCTTTGGAAGCTTTTGCTTTTGCAGTCAACAAAGGATTGTTACGTAAATCNTCAGCNAGTTTACGCAGTTCCGATTCTTCCAGTTTAAATTCCTGCTGTTTTTGACGACCTCGGCGTTCGAGAATATTTTTTGATCGAATACCTGCTTCAGACTGATTGAGTGCATCATTCAAATCGACGACCCCAATCTCCAACGCAAACGCAGGAGAGCTCAGGTAAAAAATTGCTGTCAGCAACAGAGGCAAAAAATGTTTCATGGCTTTTTTTGGCTTAGTTTATCTTTCCCGCAGAAGAGCTAAAACCCAAGACTTCAGCTTTAGGTCACGAACCAGATAATGAGGAAAGTTCCAAGAGTGAAGATGAGGGCATAATTCTGGGTTAACCCGTTCTGTAAAGGACGGATTGAATTTCCGACCATTCGTGCAACATCCGCAGTTGTGTTGACCGCACGGTCAATTACATTTTGATCAAATAAACGCCAGAGTACATGGGTCGAAAAGAGACGTCCCGGTTGAATAATCAGCGTGTTATAGAGTTCATCAACATACCATTTGTTCAGCGAAAGCTGATAGAGCGTTTCCCACTTGCTGCGTAAACCCGCTGCAAGGTCAAATCCGGAGTGATAAAGCCGGCTTGCAAAAAACCAGGCTAACAGGGCGAAAGCAACTGAAAACGCCATTAGCGTCCACTCCATTGAAACAGATCCATGACCACTTGGAATTTCTGCAAAGAAACCCTGGAAGTAATTTTCCATCCCATTAGGAATTACATGGAAAACATGTGGTACCCCAAAAAATCCGCCTGTAACTGCAAGTGCCGCAAGAATCATCAGAGGAATTGTCATCGAAAAAGGTGACTCACGTACATGTTCAGCGGTATGTGAATCAACCCGTGACTCTCCGTGAAATGTCAAATAAATCATCCTGAACATGTAAAATGCGGTTAAACCTGCAGTCAGGAAACCAACTCCCCAAAGCCAAGGACTACCTAAAGGAGAACTGTATGCTTTCCAGAGAATTTCGTCTTTACTGAAAAATCCTGAGAAAAAAGGAATTCCGGAAATGGCAAAGGTACCTAGCAGCATGGTCATGTAGGTGATTGGTAGTTTGTTTTTGAGTGCACCCATTTTGCGCATATCCTGCTCATGATGAACTGCCAGAATGACTGATCCGGAACCTAAAAAGAGAAGTGCCTTAAAAAATGCATGTGTCATCACATGGAAAACACCTGCACCGAAAGCACCGACGCCCATTGCCAGAAACATGTAGCCCAGTTGACTGACGGTTGAATAAGCCAGAACCCGTTTTATATCCGTCTGCGTGACTGCGATAGTTGCCGCTAAAAGGGCGGTCGCCGTTCCTACGACGGCAATGACATTCATCGTGAAAGGTGCCAGCACAAACAAGTGACTCAAGCGCGCAACCATGTACAACCCCGCAGTCACCATGGTAGCTGCATGGATCAAAGCGGAAACAGGTGTCGGACCTTCCATTGCATCCGGTAGCCAGACATAAAGCGGAATTTGCGCGGATTTTCCTGTTGCGCCCAGAAAAAGCAACAAGGTTATTGCTGTTACCAGAGCTCCGCCATATTCAAGTTGTGTTGCTGCTTCAGCATTGATGGTAGCGAATTCAATTGAACCAAATGCTAAAAAGATCAACATAACTGCCGAGAGCACACCAAAGTCGCCTATACGGTTAAAAAGAAAAGCTTTTTTAGCTGCTTCTGCCGCAGAATCTTTTTCAAAATAGTAACCGATCAAAAGATAAGAACAGAGCCTACACCTTCCCAGCCTACGAACATCAAGAGAAAACTGTCGCCCAATACAAGAATCAGCATGAAAAACACAAACAAATTCAAATAGGCAAAAAAGCGGTAGTAGCCGGATTCACCCTTCATGTAGCCCACAGAATAAACGTGAATCAAAAAGCCGACTCCAGTGATTACCAGCAGATAAAGTGCGGAAAGTTGGTCAACCTGAAAATTAATTCCTGCTTCAAAATTTCCACTCGAAATCCAAGTATAAAGATGCTCATGGAGCACGTTCCCTTCTGCTTTAAGCATCTGAAAAAACAGTACCAGCGACTGAGCAAAGGAAAGAGCAATTGCCAAGGGTCCGACAAAAGTCACGAAACGTGTTCCGAAACGTTTACCTAAAAAACCATTCAGTAAAAATCCCAACAAAGGGAATGCTGGTACAAGCCAAATTTGCGACATAGCTACCACTTTAAAATATTAAATTCGTCAATGTTCAACGTTTTACGCGTCCGGAAAATAGAAAGAATTATCGAAAGCCCTACCACTGCTTCCGCCGCGGCAACAACGATGATGAAGAAAATGAAAATCACGCCGGTCATGGAATCCATACCTCGCGAAAAGGTCACGAAAGATAAGTTAACCGCGTTGAGCATCAGCTCGATGCTCATGAAAATAACAATCACATTACGCCTCAGCATTACACCCAGCACGCCGATGGTAAAAAGGGCTGCGCTCAACAACAAAATATGTTCAATGGGAATCATAAAATATCCTTACTGAAAACGTCGCTTTGCAATCACTACTGCGCCAATAACGGCAACGAGCAGGAGGACTGCAATAATTTCAAATGACAAAATATAATCGGTAAAAAGTAAACGGCCTATCAAGGCGATCGAACCAACTTCTTCTATAACCTCTAGCGGATATGCCCCTTTTGGTCCAAGCTGTAATTTTCCTGCAGTGAAGAGACTCGCAATTTGCACAAAAATCCCGAGCGAGAGAAGTCCTGCCAGAATCTTTCCAATCGGCCATTTGTTAGCATACTGCTCTGTATCCTTTGAGGAGAGCAGCATCAGCACAAAAAGGAAAAGTACCATAATCGCACCGGCATAAACCAGAACCTGAATGACTGCGACAAATTCTGCATTCAGCATCACATAAATCGCACCTAAACAAAAAAATGTGCCCACCAGTGAAAGTGCGCAATGAATTGGATTTTTCAGGAAAAGTACTCCCAATCCACCCAAAATGCTCAGAGCCGCAAAAATGTAGAATATTATTAACATCTTTCGTTTACGAAAAAAATTATGAGTTCACACAAACTATGTCTGTGCCTTGACTACTTTCATTCCTGAGTCTTTTGTCTGCTGTCTAAGTTCTTTGCCAACTCCGCAGATCTCGGCGTAACTGAGTCCTGAAAATGCTTTTAGCTGTTCTGTCATTGCATTAAAAACATCTGCAGAACTTCCGTATGAACTTTGCTGTCCGAGTGCTGCAGACAAGTCCGCAAGAATCCGCCACTCAGGACGTGTCCTNCGCAGTGCATGAACAGCAATTTCAGTTGCCTGGANNNGTTGATTTTTATTGANAAACGTACCTTCTTTTTCGGAATAATACTGTCCTGGAAGTACAACGTCCGCAATTTCACTCCATGAATTGTGGAATGTACCAAGATGGACCACCAGCTGCGCTTTTTTAATTTTTTCCAGAACTTCGACTTCTGCTTCAAAAGGATTTCCGAGCACAAAAACGACTTTCAGTTCAGCTTCAATTGCTTTTTTAAGTTTTGCAGATTTTGCATCACCTTTTATTTTAAGCGCAAGAGCACCTGCACGGTTTGGTGTTTTGTCGGTCGTGATCAGAGTATTGATGAAAAATTCGCTTTCACTTTGCTCCCATTTCGGCAAAGGGCAAAAAGTGTTATCGGTGGAAAAAACATCTTTGAGAAGTTTTTGCAGCAAAAACAATTCCTCGTTGCTTGCGTGCGTATCCGTCAGCGCAAGTACTTCCTCCGGCAATGGTGACATATCTGCAACTCGTTCCGCAATTGCAGCGTAGGCTTCTTCCCAGGACACACCTTCCAGTTTGCCGTCAACTCGGCCTAATGGTTGATGAATTCTGGTTTTACGTTCGTTCATCAAACGGTAAGTTAAACGGCCTTCATCGCAGAGCCACCATTTATTAACGTTTTGGTTTTCATGCGGTTTGAGGCGGAAAACTTCATTGCGGTCATGCTCAATCGTAACATTGCAGCCTGTAGAACAACCTGTACAAATTGAGTGATTTTTTTTCAATTTCCAGACACGCCGCTTGAAACGGAACTCTTTCTCCGTGATGGCACCCACCGGACAAATGTCCGCCATATTGCCCTGAAATTTATTAGTCATCGGCCTGTCGGCATAGGTGTCAATCGTCAATTCATGCCCGCGGTTAAACATGCCGAATTCATTGGTACCGGTTATTTCCCGTGTAAAACGGTCACAGCGTGAACACTGAATACAGCGGTTACGTTCCAATGCGACAAAAGTCCCAATGTCCCGCCAACCGTTAACTCTTTTGGAATAATCCATTTCCGACTTGCCGGAACCATACTCAAAGGCGTAATCCTGCAGAGTACATTCTCCGGACTGATCGCAAATTGGACAATCCAGCGGATGATTCACCAGTAAAAACTCGTTGACCAGTTTACGGCCCTCTTCGACTTTTGGATTGAGCGTTTCGACCTTCATGCCTTCAGCGGCATCCATCGAACAGGCGGTTTGCAGTTTTGGCGCAGGTCGTCCATTACCCAGATCGACCACGTCAACCAGACACATCCGGCAGGTGGCAACTACAGACATTCCGGGATGGTAGCAATAATGAGGAATTATTTTTCCGCAACGCAAAGCGGCGGAAAGAACTTTTTCACCCGGTTCATACTCAACCGGTTCACCATCAATATGAAAGACAGGCATGGAAAACTCGTTAAACAGTGGCGTAATATTTCCGGAATTCTTCCGGAAATTTTTTAACAAAACTTTGAATTGGCATTGCGGCGGCATCTCCTAAAGCGCAAAGGGTTGTACCCATCATGTTACCACCGACTCTGTTGAGACGTTGTAATTTTTCGTCACTTCCGTTTCCGTTGAGAAAATCCCGGACAATTTGACGTGACCAGTGAGTGCCTTCCCGACAGGGAGTACATTGTCCACAGGATTCGTGTGCGTAGAAACGTGTTATGCGATGCAGTAATTTAACTACATCAGTATCTTCATCAAAGACCATCATTGCAGCAGAACCCATCATGGTTCCTTTTTTTGCCAAATCATCAAAATTATACAGCACATCCACTTCATCTGCAGTCATGACCGGTGAAGAAGAACCTCCGGGAATAACCCCTTTGAGCTTCTTACCATTGCGGATACCTCCGCCGTACTCGTAAATAATATCTTTCATATTTACGTCCATCCTCAATTCATAAACTCCTGGACGATTTACGTGCCCGCTTAAACTGACTAAATGCGTACCTGAATTATTTTGTGGACCAAAACTTTTGAAAGCTTCTACTCCGTTATCGCCCAGAATAAAAGGCATACAGGCCAGTGTTTCAACATTGTTCACACTAGTTGGGCAACCGTTAAAACCTGAAACCGCAGGAAAAGGTGGTTTTACTCGAGGATGACCGCGTTTGCCTTCCAGCGAATCCAGCAGCGCTGATTCTTCTCCGCAAATATATGCACCTGCTCCGGTGTGAATTGTGATGTCTAAATTAAAACCGCTGCCAAGTGGATCTGGGCCAAGCAGACCGTCTGCGTATAATTCATCAACAGCCGCATTCAGGGATTTGATGGAAGGGAAATACTCTCCACGCACATAGACATAGCCATGATGACAACCGATAGCGTAACAGCCGATCATCAAACCTTCTAAAAACATGTGTGGATCTTTGAGCATCAGCTCACGATCCTTGCAGGTTCCCGGTTCTGATTCATCTGCATTGGCGACCAGATAACTTGGCTTTCCTGTGCCTTTGGCCATGAAGCTCCACTTAAGTCCAGTTGGGAAACCAGCTCCGCCTCTTCCACGTATTCCGGATTCTTTGACTTCCTGCACAACTTCCTCCGGTTTCATACCGAACACTTTTTTCAAAGACTTGAAACCACCGGATTTTTTATAAGCGGCCAGAGACTTGTCGTATTTTGGATTCCGAATATTTTTAAAAAGAACTAAAGTTTCTTCTGCCATTTTTTACTGCCTCAGCTCATCAATCATTTTATCCATTTCTTCCGGAGTTACCTGTTCATGATAGTCCTCATTGACGATGATTGCAGGCGCAAAGCTACATGCACCAATGCACTCCATTTCTTCAATGCTGAATACACCGTCATCGGTTGTATGACCTGCGTGAATGTCTAATTTTTTCTCAGTATGCTCCAGTAACTCCGTACCTCCGACTAGACAGCAAGGCACACACGTGCAGACCTGCAGATGATATTTTCCTGGGGGCTTTAAACGGAACATGGTGTAAAACGTTACCACACCTTCTACATGTGTCAGCGGTACTTCGCAAATGTCCGCGACATGCTGCATCCAGTCCTCTGATAACCACCCTTCGTTCTCTTTCTGGGCCAGATGTAAAATCGGAATTAATGCATTTTGCCTGATGGGATAACGACTCAGAAGTTTGTCCACCTGAGTCTGAATGTCTTTAGAAAACAAATTTAACCTCTTTTTATGATGAACATTCTAAATAATTCGAACTTTAGTTCTATCAAATACTGCCAAAAAATCAATAAAATTCGTCTTTCAACGTTGTTTTTTTTGCGTAAATGTTTTGTGCTTCCTGTGCAAAGCATTATTTATAGTGCTAAAAAGTGCTTACATTATGAATTTTGTGCTTAATGTTGACTCATTTTTCACAGGCTATGTATTATTAACCGTATTTGACAGCAATAACTGACATGTTTTTTTGCGGAGGATTAAATTTATTTAAATTTTTTCCGCAATGTTTGCATTATAACTTGTACAGTCAGCTAAATACTGCTATATTTTAAGCAAAACAAGACATTATATTAACCAACGAACATAAAATAACGAATGAACGGCGCTCAAATCGTAGTTGAAGTTTTAAAAAAACAAGGTGTTGAGTACATTTTCGGTTATCCCGGAGGTGCATGTATGCCGATTTT
>JGI26250J51715_1000624_pt1 | contig 10532 bp, 18 predicted proteins | sample SaaInlV_150m_DNA_4_FD_51715 | JGI IMG/M metagenome (IMG submission 51715) | reverse complement strand
CCTCTCAGAGCCCGTACCTGTAATAGTCTTGGTGGGCCATTACCTCACCAACAAACTGATAGGCCGCAGTCCCATCCTACGGCGATAAATCATTTGGAACACAAACCATTCCAGGTATAGTGTTCTATCGGGCATTATTCTCAGTTTCCCGAGGTTATTCCCGTCCATAGGTTAGGTTGACTACGCGTTACTGAGCCGTATGCCTTGTATTGCTACAATGACTCGCATGGCTTAGTATCAATCCGATAGCAGTCAGGTCCGGCAGGATCAACCGGATTCTGAATTTTCTTTTTGGTCTTGATTATTGAAGTACATTTGTACTTTAAATTGGAATTGACGGATGCACATAATCTTCACATCTCAGAAATGATCTTTCAATCAAATCCTCATTCTTGTATGCGTAAATGGAGGCCCATGAATCACAAAGTGGCATATTGCCATACTTCATCACGAGCGCCGCCTATTGCTTTACGTATGCAAAAGCCTCTGATGGCAGAATCCATATAAACCATGCGTGAAATTACACCAGATCGCTTCAAAAATTGTAAAATTTACAAGGAAATTTTACAAAAAAGAGTCTCAAACAAAGGTGATCCCAAAAATGATCTAAAAAAATACGAATGTTGATTAAAATGATAGTTGATTTTTGGATAATTTGTATTTGGATCACATTAAAAACTATAAACAAAAAACACCTAGATCTGCAAAAATATTTTCCAAGTCATTAAAACTTCACGTAAATGGGGTTTCTCATAATATTCGATTTTACAAACCATATCCATTCGTAGTAAAATCATCCATAGGAAAAAATTTAGTGGATGTTGATAACAACAAATACACAGATTATTGGATGGGGCATTGGTCTTTGATATTAGGACATGGTCAAAAAAATGTTAAAGAGTCAATCAAAAAACAAATTGAAAAAAGTTGGATGTATGGAACAGTAAATGANCAGACAGTAAAACTATCAGAATTAATTTCAAAAGCAGTTCCAGTTGCTGAAAAAATTCGTTATGTAACATCAGGTACAGAAGCTACAATGTATGCAGTTAGATTAGCACGTTCAGTAACAGGTAAAAAAATTATTGCAAAAATAGATGGAGGATGGCANGGATATACATCAGATTTACTAAAAAGTGTCAACTGGCCATTTAAAGAATCTGAAAGTAGTGGNGTAGTTAATGATGAAAAAATTGTTTCAATCCCATACAATGATCTAGAAGGTTCATTAAAAATATTAAAAAAATATTCAAAAAATCTTGCAGGAGTTATCATTGAACCAGTTTTAGGTGGAGGTGGATGCATACCAGCAACAAAAGAATATCTAAAAGGAATTCAAGAATTTGTTCATAAAAATAAATCATTGTTTATTTTAGATGAGATTGTTACAGGTTTTAGATTTAGATACGGATGTTTGTATCCAACAATGAAATTAGATCCAGATATTGTAACCTTAGGAAAAATAGCAGGTGGAGGAATGGCAATTGGAATTATGTGCGGTAAAAAAGAAGTTATGGAATATGCAGATACAACAGATAAGAAAAAATCAGAGCGTTCATACATTGGAGGAGGTACATTTTCAGCAAATCCAACGTCAATGACGTCAGGATACGCAACTCTAAATTATTTAAAAACAAGAAAATCAACATATTCAAAAATTAATTCATTGGGAGAATATGCAAGAAAAGAACTTGAAAAAGTGTTTGAAGGTAAAGTCATAGTAACAGGTAAAGGATCATTATTTATGACACATTTTATAAAAAATGGAATTACAGAAATAACAAATTCAACAGATGTTGCAAAATGTGATTCAGAGATGTTACAAAAATATCATTTTAAAATGATTTCTAAAGACGGAATATTTTTCTTACCAGGAAAACTAGGTGCAATATCAATTACACATTCTAAAGAAGACATTAAAAAATTGATATCAGCATCAGCAGAAATTTAAATATTAAAATTATTTAGGAAATTTATTTTTCCATGAAGTTAATTGGTTAAAAATATCTAAAAAAGTATCAGATTTGAAAGTAATGTGAACATGAGCAAAAACGTGTTCAAACTGAGCTTCAAAAATTATTGTGCATTCTTTTTTAAAAAAAGGTACAGAGATCCCAATTTTTTGAAGAGAAGTNAATTGAAAATTTTCAATATGAATATCATTAGAGCCAAAAATTATTTCTTTTTTTTGAGAATTTTTATTAATTGAAATATTTAATTTTTGTTGTAAAGATTCAGACCATGTTGGAGAATCTTTAGGCCAATGGTGAACATGGACTTTATCAGCAAAATAACATATTTTAGATTTTGACAACAATCAAAAGAAAAACTAAATCAAATTAAGGTTATCTCCAGATAAATTATTTAGATTTTTATAAAATAACGATCATTAGTTATCATGGAAAAGAAAAAGGATGTAAAAGAAGCATATGCAACAAAAGATCCAACAAACACATCAGCAGAAAAACAAGAAGAAATGGCAAAAGAAGCAATTAAAAAATTCAAGTCATTAAGTTAGACCAAACTTTCATTAGCAATAGAATTTTCTTAAAAATATGGGATTGTTTGGTTCAAAAGAAAATCCAGAAGATATCAGATACAATGCAATGTCAATGATGGAAAGAAATCAACCAAAAGCTGCAATATCATTATTTAATAAAATTCTAAAACAAAATTCATCAGACGTAGAAGCATTATTGAATAAAGGATTAGCATTAAATCAAATTAAAAAGTACAGTGATGCAATTACTTGTTTTGATAAGTTATTGGAAATAAATCCAAAAGATGCCCAAGCATTAAACAATAGAGGCATTTCGATGGCAGAAAATGGAAATATTCAAGATGCATCAGAGTGTTATGATAAAGCAATAGAAGCAGATCCAAAATATGCAGCATCATATTTTAACAAAGGAGTGTTGTTAGACAAACTTCAAGAGCATGAAGAGGCACTAGTTGCATTAGAAAAAGCAATTTCAGCAGATTCAAGAAAACCAAATGCAATGGTCTACAAAGGAATTGTTTTAGGTAAAATGAAGAGACATGAAGAGGCACTAAACTGTTTTCAAAACATATGTAAGAAATATCCCAGTAATCAAGATGCATTTTTTCAAAAAGGAGTGCAACTTGCAGAATTAGGAAAACATGAAAAGGCACTCGACATATTTGATGAAATTTTAAAAAAACATAAAGATAATGTTAATGTGGTTTATGCAAAATCTAGAAGTAAAGCTGCAATGGAAAAATATCCAGAGGCATTGGAGTTATTAAAACAAGCAATTTCAAAAAATCCAAAAATAATCCGCATATGGGCAAAAGAAGAACCAATTTTTACAAAATTACACAGTAATGATCAATTTAGAAAACTAGTAAAACTATAAAATTTTTTTACGTACAGCATCTATTCGAATTATTCCAATTTTCTTTTTTGGCCCAATCAACCTTGCNTCAAAGATTGGAATGTATATCTCTTCAATTTCACGAAGGACAAATTCTTCATCGAGTTTTCGCACATCATCTTCTAATGGTTTTTTTAAAAAAGATTGAAGTTTTTCCATAGCAATGTCATAAGTGAGTTCAGATTTTTTAACATTTGAAGAATTTTTTTCCAATAACCTATTAGGATAATTTTCAATTGTTTTAGAATTTAATTTAAAAGGAAATTCAATATTTCGCCCATGATGATCAAATGTCAATTTATCCTCATTTTCAACAAACACATGTTCTTCTAATTTTATATCGACTTTATTTTTGCCACGTTTACCAACAATTGCTTTTTTAAAATTAGATTTAGTTCGTACTGGAAAAACACCATCGCTAAATATAACTTCAGAAACATTAGAATCTACAGAAATAGAATGTGTTGCTTTTCTAAAATAATTTGCAATATATTTTCCAGATATCACTAAAATACATTCATAGTATAATTTCAAAGAATGTATATGAATATCACTTTTTTTTGGACGTGAAAGTAATGATTTGAANAAACTTGTTTTTTTATTTTCAATTATTTCTAAAACTTCATTTTCATCAATATTTTTTCTTAGAACTATTGTTTTTTTATCATGATTTTTTTTCAAAGATATACAAAATATGTAAGACAATGTAATAAACCAATTTGGATTAAAATTAGAAAAGTTTTAAAAAAAATTAAGAGATTAGGAGAGATTAAGGCATAAAAATTCAAAACAAAGAAAAAGAAGGTAATTTTATAAAAAAATGCATGCAAAAATCAAACATTAAAGGTTCTACAGATAAAAGAAAAGTGAATCCAGAATGGTTTACAAATAAAACATGGATGAAAGTACTTTCAGAAAAAATAAAATCAAAAGATCAAGATATCTATCATGTTCACTTTGAAAATGGTTCTAAAACNAAACTTCATTTTCACAATGGCAATCAAGTTTTAATTGGAATTAAAGGTAAAGGAAGATTAGAAATTTTTAAAAGATATGGTTCAAACAAAAAAGAATTTAAAATTAAAAGTATCGAAAAAATTAATCTCAATGAGGGGGACATAGTACACATTCCAGCAAAAACACTACATACTCACGGATCTATAGATAAGAAAAAAGAATTTTCACATATTGCAATAAACATATTGCCTAAAAAAAATTCAACATACAAAACAACATGGTATGAATCAGATTTTAAAAATAAAGTTTCAAAAATCATTTAGATGAAATGTCATTAAAACAAAATTCTAAAATTAATTTTGTTAAAGGNAATGAAGGAACTAAAATAAAACAATATTTTCATCCACAAAATACACTAAATGAAATCAAGTATAGTTTAGCACAATTTACACTAGATATTGGTAAAAAAACTAAACTTCATAAAATTAAATCATCAGAAATATATTATATTTTAGAAGGAAAAGGAAAATTAACGATAGATGAAAAAGTATTTTTTTTAGAAAAAGATGATTCAATACATGTTTCACCAAATTCAACTCAATTTATTGAAAATATTGGATCAATAGAATTACGTTTTTTGTGTATTGTAGAACCAGCATGGAAAATAGAAGATGAAAATATTTTAGAATAAATTACTAAATAAAATAATAATTATTTTTAACATATGATACATTAGAATTACTATGAACAAACAAGAAGCATTGATGATACTTCATGTTAATCAAAATTCATCACCAGAGGAAATCAAGTCATCATATAGAAAAATGGCATTAGAACTACATCCAGATAAAAATATAGAAAAAAAAGATGATGGTGAATTTAAAAAAATCACAGAAGCATATAATTTTCTAAAAAAGAACAAAAACAATAATGCAACATACGAAAAAATAAAAAAAAATACAAACAATGCAAGAATTAGACCAAAGCCTCAATGGGGAGCACCAAATGACGGAGGAATTCCAGAACAAGATTGGAGTAAATATACTCGTGAATTTGAAGAAGGAGACCCAACATTTTGGAAACAATATGAAAAAAAATTTTGGGAAGATTATAATGCACGAATAAGATCAGATGGAAAAAATGGAGAATATGAAAAAGCACAGGAACCTAGAGAACAACCAGATCTTTTTGTAAATGTAGATAAATCATTGTGTATTGGTTGTTGTAGTTGTGAAATAATTGCACCAGGAGTTTTTGAAATAAATAAAAAAAGTAAAACAAATCCAAAATCAACAGTAATTAATCAAAAAGGGGAAGGAGTGAATAAAATAATGAATGCAGCAGAAACATGTCCAACAAAAGCAATTAGCGTAAATAATTCAAAGACAAAAGAAAAATTATATCCGTATTAAAATTTCAAATGATCATAATATTTTTCAATTTCAAATTCAGATAACGATGATGAGGAATCAAACATACTATGAATAGGGCCTGCAGAATCAGAATTAGAACGAGGAACTAAATGTACATGAACATGAGGAATTTCCTGACCAGCATCTTTACCATTATGTATTGCAACCAAAGTAGAACCAGTAATAGAATCTATTTTGGAAATCATTGTATGAACTAGAGAAAATACATCAATATTTTCATCAGAACTCATGTCTTGAATTTTTTCATGATGATTTTTAGGTATTATCAACACATGACCTTTTGCAAGAGGAAATGCATCCATAAAACATATTGAATGTGATGTTTCTTTAAGAATCTTAGCAGAAATATCTCCATGAATAATTTTACAAAAAATACAATTCATAACTATCAATTAATTTTTTTAAAATATCAAAGTATCTATCAAGGGGTAACAACAGTAGCCCAGGCCAATCCCTCTCCAAATTTAATAGTTACAGAGTCTCCAGGTTCAAATACACAGTTTTCAATTGTTTTAGGAATAGAATCAATAGTTTCCACAAAACAAGTACCATTATCATTATTCAATATCACGACATCTTCAAAAACATCTTCACGAATCAAATGCCAAAATGGGAAAACCATTGTAGATAAAACAATACCAGCAACCAAAAATGCACCTCCAAAAACTAATCCTTGTTGTTGACTAGAACTTAATTGCATTTTACCAAGTGCCGCCATCTCCAGCATTAGGATCTAATTTTTTTGCAGGTATATTACCATGGGCTTTTTTCATATGTCTTTTTAATCTCTCAGGATCATGTAATTCAGTTCCACATGTATCACATTTTGTTTTGTTATCATCATCCTTGTTACGTTTGAACAAACCCATTGTTATCTAAAATTTTGAAATACATATAATCTATTTGTTAAAAATAAAAAACAATCGATACTAGCAATATGGAGAAGATAATTAGTTACTTTGTGATGAAATGGTTCTTTTGAAAAACCAACGTAAACCACAAAACCAAATGCAAACCAAGTGGTTTTAGTGTAATTTGCATACAGGCACGATTCTAAAAGGTCCTTTTTTCACCTAAAACCAACTGTAAACCACCTAAAACCAAATGGCGTAGACATATCAAAATGGAGTAATTTGTGCCTAGTTTGGTGTTAAATTGTGGTGTATCTCATAAAACCAAAACCAAACCAAAACAGATGTACCTATTTTTACATTAAAAGGTAACAAACGGGGTTAAAACCAAAGTAAAACCAAAAAAGGATTTTAGAGCATATTTGATTATAGATTATAAAATTATAAAATTAGAATCAGTTTACCAATACATTATAAGGGATATTTTGTTTTTGTGAATTTATGACATTAAAAAATATNACAGTTTTAGGTTCAGGGGTAATGGGACATGGAATTGCACAAGTTTCAGCAACTGCAGGATATAACATAGTTCTACGTGACATTAAACAAGAATTTCTAGATAAAGCGATGGGGAAGATAAAATGGAGTTTAGATAAACTAGTCTCTAAAGAGAAAATATCCAAAGAAGAAGGAGACNCAATATTTTCAAGAATTACACCAATAGTTGATCTAAAGGATGCAGTAAAAGATGCTGAAATGGTAATTGAAGTAGTTCCAGAAATTATGGATTTAAAGAAAAAAGTATATGCTGAATTAGATAAAGTTGCAGCACCAGAAGTAATTTTTGCATCAAATACCAGCACTCTACCAATTACTGAAATTGCAAATACAACATCAAGACCGGATAAATTTATNGGAATTCATTTTTTCAATCCACCACANCTAATGAAACTAGTTGAAGTTATTCCAGGAGAAAAGACATCACAGCAAGTAACGGACATAACATTAGATTATGTAAAATCAGTAAAAAAGCAAGCTGTAATTTGTAGAAAAGATGTTCCAGGGTTTATCATAAACAGACTATTCATTCCACTAGTCCACGAAGCATGTTACCTCAAAGATAGAGAGAACTTATCTCTAGAAGAAATTGACTCTGCATTTAAATTGAATTTAGGATTCCCAATGGGAATATTTGAGTTAGCAGACTTTACTGGAATGGATGTAATTCACAAAGCAACTCAAGAGATGTATTTGAGAGATAAAAAAGTAATCAACCCACACCCGTTAATTGAAAAAATGTTTAATGATAAAAAATTAGGACAAAAATCAGGAGAAGGATTCTACAAATATTCAGATGACAAGTATGAACGAGTTACACTATCAGCAGAATTAGCAACAAAGTGCAATCCAATTCAACTAGTAGCAAATATTCTAAACAATGCAGCATGGTTAATTACAAATGGTGCAAGTGATATTGAAGAAATTGAAAAAGCATCTCAATTAGGGTTAGGATTGAAAAAGCCATTGTTTGAAACAGCAAAAGAAATTGGAATTAAAAATATTGTAGATAATCTAAATAATCTTGCAAAAGAACATGGTGAATTTTACAAACCAGATCCTTTGCTAATTTCTATGCAGTAATCAATTCAATNATTTTACTAACTGCTTCTTTGGGAGTATCAACACCAATAATTTTTACATTTTTTCTATAATCAACATACCCATCAATATACGGNGTAATTGCACTATCAATGCCTCGAATTGCAACCATGGGTTTTTTACTCATATACGCAGCACATACTTCAGATAAAGTTCCAGAACCACCACCCACAATAATTACACCATCAGCAGATAATGCATTAAGAAAATCACGAGTAAATCCCATTCCAGAAGGAATAACAATATCACAATAATCATTAGCAAAGGTAGGATCATCTTGAGGAATAATTCCCATAGTTAATCCATTTGCATCTTTTGCACCATGAGAACACGCATTCATCACCCCACCTAATCCACCAGTAATTAAAAGAGAGTTAGATTTTGCAATTTCCACTCCAATTTCATATGCAATTTTTTCATGTTTAGGAGTACATCCAGNAGTATTATTTCCAATTACTAAGATCTGTCTTTTTTTTACCACAATTGATCTTAATGAAACTCTTTGAAATATGTTCGTAGAGAAAAAGATATTAGTGAATCATCCAAAATATCGTTATGAAAGCACGTTCAATGCCAGTATGTTTTAGTGAAAAACAATACAAAATGATTGAAGAATTTGCAAAGCAAAACGGTATGCTTAATGCAAGTCAAGCCCTTGAAAAAATTCTTAGTGAATAAGTAATTTTTCTAATTTTTGATTATTTTTATTTCATAGAATAATCCACAGTCTAGGTTTTATTCTGTTATTTACATTTAATAATAAAATATTTTAAAATTAAATGAGAGTAATGGGATTATTTAATAGAAAACCAACGTATTGTACAGTTTGCAATAAGGAATTAACACACAAACATAAACCAAAAAAAGAATGGAATCTAAAAGGTTCACTTTGTGGGGATTGTCATTTTGATAAATCTAAAGAATACTATGAAGGTCAAGTAAGACAACCATGTGTAAAATGTAAAACAACACAAAAAATTACAGATTTGTGGGAACCTAGATGGCAATGGGACATGGAAGGATTATTGTGCAAAAAATGTTTTGATGAAAAAGAAAAAGAACATGATCAAAAGAAAAACTTTTGTGCATTATGTGAAACAAAAATGGGGTTAATTAGGCACAATCCAAAAGGACATTGGAAAATTGAAGGTCAATTATGCAGAAAATGTTGGGATAAAAAGAAATCAGAGTTTGGCTAAAAGTGAATTTTTTTAAAAAACATCAATGCAACAAATGTGATAAAAAATTTTCAAAAAAAGAAGAATTAATGAACCATAAAGAAATCATTCACGGAAAAAATTTAGAATATGACTGTAAAGAGTGCAACATGAATTTTTCAAACATGGAAGATATGAGAACCCATCTACAAAAAGAACATAGTTACAAAAAAGACAGATAATTAAATTGCTTTTACAGTTTTAACCACTGGGGGTCTAACTTTAGTGAATACTCTAAAACCACAAATACATTTGATTTCAGGTAAACGAGATAGTTCAGTGTTTGAAACAACAGTACCACATCTTAAGCAAGAATAATTTACATCAAACTTTTCTTCAGGAGTTTCTTCAACTTCTTCTACAGTTTCTTCAATAATTTCTTCAACCATGTTTATCATCAATAATTTCTATAATTTAAGGATACCAAATTATGTCAAAGATAATTCAATGTANACATCATCAGGAATTTTTAATCTCATTAATTGTCTAATAGCTTTATCATCAGCGTTAATATTGATAATTCTTCGGTGCATTCGCATCTCCCATTTTTCATAAGTTTCAGTACCACTTCCACAAGGTGATTTTCTTGTAGCGATATGTAATCTTTTTACAGGAAGTGGAGTAGGTCCTTTTACCTTAACACCAGTTTTTTTACCAATACCCATGATCTCACTGCAGACAGTATCTAACTTAGGTAGACTAGTAGAAGTGAGTTTAACACGGGCGGTTTGGGTCATAAAAAAACGCCTATGGTTTGTACTCTTCGGTAATTTCCTTAACGATACCTGCTGCGATGGTTGCACCCATATCTCTAAGTGCAAATCGTCCCATTTCAGGGAATTCTTCGAAGGTCTCGATACAAGTTGGTCTTACCGGTCTAATCTTAACAATTGCTGCATCTCCAACTTTAAGGAATTTTGGATTTTCTTCCTCAACGGCACCAGTTGCTGGGTTAATTTTTTGAAGGAACTCAGTAACAGTTGCTGCGACTTGTGTTGTATGAGCGTGCATAACTGGAGT
>JGI26250J51715_1000619_pt1 | contig 10595 bp, 9 predicted proteins | sample SaaInlV_150m_DNA_4_FD_51715 | JGI IMG/M metagenome (IMG submission 51715) | reverse complement strand
GATAAAAGACTCTTCTATATGGAAGTTTCTCAGGTCCCATGGTGATTATTGGTACTATTCTCCAATCACCACCGGCAACTTCACGGGTGAAATCAGCATCGATATAGCCTAAATCCATGAAGGCGTGTCCTTCAAAAGATTCCGTTTTGCCTACCAAACCTGAGCGTGTTTTGCTAAAATGTTCAATTTCATCCAGGATACGTGGATTGATTCGATAACCCACTTTGAAATTAACAAGAACGCTATCTGGTTCTGCCTGTAAACGCAGGGTGTGAATGTCATGGATGTTTGCCAGATACGGATCATAGGCGATGTCATGCCATAAGGCTTCCAGCTGGGCACCAAGTTTCATTTTGGATTGTTGCACATATTTCTGCTGTAGATCTTCGGATTCATTCTGCTTCTTTGTATCAAAAAGAGTGGTCAACTGATCTCGAAGAGCCACTCCTGGCAGAGGAGTTGCATCCTTAGCAGGCATCTTGATATCCTTCTTAGAACTAATGGCAGGATCATCTTTGAGACGAAGACTGGCTAATATCCACTCAGAGAGCTCACTTTTCCAGGTAAGTAATTTTGTGTATGGGACCTTATCCTCAAATCGAGCCAGAACCTTAGTATCTCTCAAGGATAATAGATCCATTTGGACAGTAAGCTCGCCCTCCATATAAGTGTAGCGACCCAGGATCAGATATGATTCATAACCAGGATCTACCTGTCTTTGAAAAACTGATTTCCATATCAGGTCCTGAAGACGATGAGGTCTATCCACCAAATCGTTTTGAAAGTCGGGGATTGAGTATGCAAAAAGATAGTCGGTTTCAGCCAGACCAGCTTTCAAAAAGCCGGGAAAACCCTGTTCCAACCAACTTTGCTCACCCCTGGGGCTATGATTTTCAAATGGTTCTATAAATACCAGAATGTTGTTGTTTGAGACAGGCAATATCTCTTGACCAAAAGCGCCAATGACAAGCATCCCTAAAATGATAAACAGAACTAACTTTTTATTCATAAGCTCCCCAGATTATTCAGATTACTTGCCAAGAAAATAATTCTTTGCCTGTCACGTTTGCAAGCACCATTACGGAAACAGTTTTTCAATGCTTTATCGGGAATTCCTGGCAATCCTTGCCCAGCTATCCCGGAGAGATACTATCCTGTTAAAAACTGGATGATCTTCTGTACTATCCTGGTCAACATTAAAATAGCCAACACGTTCAAACTGATAGCGTTCACCTGACTTCACCGCCTTTAGTGCAGGTTCAACTTTTGCGTGCTTGATTATTTCGAGTGAATCGGGATTAATATTAGATTTAAAATCCTGACCTTCATCAACTTTATCAGGATGTTCAACACTAAACAGGCGGTCGTAGAGGCGAACTTCAGCATCTAGACATTTTTCAGCGGAAACCCAATGGATCACACCTTTCACACGTCGATCGGTGGGCTGTTTGCCCAAGGTATCATGATCAACAGTACAGCGGAGCTCAACAATTTCACCAGCATCATTCTTGATTACCTCTTCGCATTTGAGGATGTAACCATAGCGTAATCGCACTTCTTTCCCAGGAGCGAGACGGAAATATTTCTTAACAGGTACTTCCATGAAGTCATTGTGATCAATATAGAGTTCTCGTGTAAAGGGCACGCTTCGAGTCCCAGCACTCTCGTCTTCGGGATTATTTACAGCCTGGAGTTCTTCCACTTTGCCCTCAGGATAGTTTTCGATAACCACCTTTAAAGGATTTAGAACAGCCATGACACGTGGTGCAATGGCATTAAGATGTTCCCGCACATGATTTTCAAGGATGGTCACATCTACTACACTATTGTGTTTTGCCACACCGATATATTCACAAAAATTACGAATGGATTCGGGTGTATAGCCACGACGTCTCAAACCAGAGATGGTTGGCATCCTGGGATCATCCCAACCACTCACAAAACCCTCATTGACAAGTGTTAAAAACTTCCGTTTACTCATCACGGTATATGTCAGGTTTAAGCGAGCAAATTCGATTTGCTGTGGGTGGTGAATGTCAAGTTTGTCACAGAACCAGTCATAGAGCGGTCTATGATTCTCAAATTCCAGAGTACAAATCGACTGTGTTATCTTTTCGATGGAGTCGGACTGTCCATGGGTAAAGTCATACATGGGATATATACACCAATCGTCACCAGTTCGATGATGATGACCGTGCAGTATTCGATAAATGACTGGATCTCTCATGTGAAAATTGGGATGGGCCATATCAATTTTAGCTTTCAGAGTCCGGGTGCCATCAGGAAATTCACCAGTCTTCATTCGACCAAATAGATCTAGATTTTCCTCAACCGAGCGATCCCTGTATGGACTGTGCTTTCCAGCTTCCGTTGGTGTACCACGGTACTCCCTACCTTCTTCGAGAGTAAGATCACAGACATATGCCAGTCCATCATTTATGAGTTGAACTGCCCAATCATAAAGCTGATCAAAATAATCAGAGGCGTAATATTCTCTGTCTTCCCAATCAAAACCCAACCACTTGATATCCTCTTTAATGGAGTGAACATACTCCTCTTCTTCTTTACTGGGATTGGTATCATCAAAACGCAGGTTGCAAACGCCTCCATATTTTTCAGCCAGACTGAAGTTTAGAGCTATTGATTTTGCGTGTCCAATATGTAGATAACCATTGGGTTCAGGTGGGAATCGAGTGTGGACTGTCTGGCCAAAACGGTCAGATTTTAAATGATCATTTATGATTTCCTCAACGAAATTCAGTGATTTTTCTGGAGCTGTGGCAGCACTTTCGTTGGTGTCTGCGTTTACGTTCACACCCATACTATCCTCATATCTGTAGCCTGATTCGTCAGGGCTTGGTCAAAAAAACTAATCAGCAAATAACATACATATTCATCATGGCTAAGCCATGATGAATTTTACTGAATCCTGTGCTGAATTTATTGTTGTTGGGCAACCAGTTGGAGTGCTCGATCAATGCGATTCATGCAACCATCTTTTCCAATGATGGCCATAATATCGAATAGACCAAAGCCTACAGCTTTACCTGTAATTGCCACACGGATAGCATGAACAATCATCCCCATTCCCACACCTTCCTGTTCGACAAAATTATGCAGGAATTGATCGAGATTTTCAGCTGAGAAATCTTTAACTTCTGGTAAGACACTTCTCAGTTTAACCAGCAATTCACGCTGAGCTTCAGCATTGACCAGGCGTTTCCTGAAGGCTTTTTCTTCATATTCCAGGGTATCATCAGCTTGGAAAAACTCTGCATAATCAAGGATATCCCCGGCAAATGAAATCCGCTCATTTGCAGCCTCAAGAACCGTTTTCACCTTTGCTATTGTTTCATTTGAAGCTGGCGTCGATACGAGTCCGGCTTTCTCAAGATATGGCAACACCATTTCCAACTTTGCATCCATCTCAAGTCGCCACATATAGCGACTTTGGAATGATGTAAGTTTTTGAGGATCAAAACTGGCTGGAGCCTTATTGATACGGTCCAGGCTAAAATCTCGAATCATGGCTTCGCGGGTGAAATCTTCAGTCTTGTCGTCCAGGGACCAACCAAGGAGAAGCAAATAGTTTACAATGGCATCAGGGAGAAATCCGATTTCCCGATAGAAATCAACAATCACAGGGTTGAAAGTTTCAGGAGAGGCAGAAAATCCAATTTTCTCAGCGATACTTTCACCATGATCGTATAAGACCTTGAAGTCTCTATTTTTTAAGTATTTGTCCAGTTTTCGTTTGCTCAGTTTGTTTGAGCTTCCAGGCTCAGCCACAAAAGGAAGATGAGCGTAGATCGGCAATTCAAGTCCTAGACTCTGGCCGATAAAGATTTGACGTGGCGTATTCGGCAAATGCTCTATAGCTCGAATGACATGGCTGATTTCAAAGGCACCATCGTCTACTACACTGGTCAAATGGTATAGACAGGATCCATCTTTGCGTTGAATAACATGATCTTGTTCCCCACCCCATTCGAAGGACATATCACCACGAACCATATCGTGGAATTCACATTTCCCTTCCCTGGGCATTTTAAGGCGAACGATGGATTCTCGACCTTCGGCCTCAAATTTCTTCACATCCTCATCTGTTTCAGCCATCCAGGTGCGACTATATATGAATTGACGCTTTTCCTTTTCAGCTGCCTGACGCTCAGCTGCGAACTCTTCCTGTCTTGAAAAATCCTGATAAGCATATCCATCATGAAGCAACTTCTCAACGGCTTTTGCATAAATATCAGATCTTTGGGATTGGAAATATGGCGCGTGGGGTCCACCCATGCCAGGACCCTCATCCCAATCAATCCCCAGCCATTTGAATCCGTCCATGATGGGTTGCAGGGCTTCGTGGACATTTCTGGCCTGATCTGTATCATCAACGCGAAGAATGAACTTGCCACCATGACGTCGAGCAAATAGCCAGTTAAACAGAGCAGTTCTTACCCCACCAATATGTAAATAACCTGTAGGGCTTGGGGCGAAACGGACGCGGACTTGGGATGGAGACATATCTTATTTTTTTCTTTCTACTTTTTCATTCAAACCAAATTCTTGGGAGACACACCAAGCGGAATCGAGGTGTAAAGAAATCGGATTTGGAATATCTCTATTTCCCTCGACTCCGCTCGGGATGACGAGGTAGAAAATCGTTATTCAACTAAATCTGATCGTTCCCATATGGTGCCCAGCCAGATCCAAACTTACTTCATCTCCTGGATTCAGGACACCCACACCTTCAGGCGTGCCGGTGAAGATAATATCGCCGGGTTGCAAGTCAGTATATTCCTCCAGATAGGCTGGAATCTTTTCAAAGGCGAGAATCATCTGGCTGCTATCTCCTTGTTGTCTGATTTCACCATTCAGGAGCATGGTAAAACGTATTTGATTCAAGGAAGGTATTTCATTGACGGAAATAAATCGACTGACGATTGCAGCCCCATCGAATGATTTGGCCAATGTCCATGGCTTACCGGCTGCTTTGAGTTCACCTTGTAGATCACGAAGGGTTAGATCCAGACCCAGTCCAATGGCAGCGATGAAGGATCCACCATCATTGCGATCCATGAGTGCAATAATTTCAGTTTCATAATGAACTTCACCATGACCAGAAAACAGGGGTTGTGTGCTTTGCATGGGTATCAGCGCATTTAGCCCCTTCTGAAAAACCAGTGGTTTGGCCTCAACGACATTTCCCAGTTCCTCAGCATGTTTGGCATAATTTCTCCCCAGGCACCAGATGGTACGGGGCTGAATCCCTTTTTCTTTCTCAGTAAAATCAAAGGCCATCAGCTTAATCCTTCTTTTATGCGTGTTGCCATGGTTAGTGAAATCCCTGGAACATGGGCAATTTCATCCACACTGGCATTTTTAATATTTTTCAAAGATCGGAAATATGTGATCAAAGCCACGCGACGGGATTGACCTATCCCTTCAATATCATCGAGGGCTGAGTGGACCATAGCTTTGCCTCGACGTTTTCTCTGAAAAGTGATGGCAAAACGATGGGCTTCATCTCGGATGCGGCGAAGTAATATGATTGAGCCACTGGTCTTAGGTATACCCAAAGACAGGGACTCACCTGGAAGAAAAACCTCCTCCAGACGTTTGGCAAGGCCAAGAATAGGTATATGCGCCATCCCTATCCTCTCGAGCGCTCCAACGGCTGCACTTAGTTGCCCTTTCCCACCATCTATGAGTATGAGATCAGGTTCAGACAGACCTTCAGCTTTTACCCTGGTATAGCGCCGATGAATGACTTCTTTCATACTGGCAAAATCATCGATACCATCTACAGTTTTGATCTGAAATTTGCGATATTCACGTTTGGCTGGTTTGCCATCAATAAAACAAACTAAAGAAGCTACCGTTTCAGTTCCACCCAGATGTGAAATATCGAAGCCTTCTATTCGCCGGGGTGGTGCAGAGAGATTGAGATCTTCCTGAAGTGATCTAACCATTTTGGGAACAATTTCTACCCGTTGTGCCTGTTCCAGTGCCCAGTCCTTCAGGACCAGCTCAGCATTCCGATCTGCCAAATCCAGTAGAGTCTTCTTCTCACCTATCTGGGGAATTACGAAGTTGATTTTCACTCCAGAAACATCCTTCAGCCAGGCATGGATCATATCTACATCAGCGATTTCATCGGGAACCAATATTTCCCGTGGGATAAAGGATGCATCCTCATACACTCTAGTTATCATGCGACTCAAAATGGAGGGTAATTCTTCATCCTCTGTACCACGAAAGCGAAATTGTTCTTTGCCAATAAGTTTCCCTGCTCGAATTCGAATCAAGATACCACAGGTTAGGTTGTCCTGTCGGGCGACGCCAAGAACATCCCTATCCTCGAAATCGCTGGTTTTCAGGCGTTGTCGACTCACATATGACCTGACTGCCTCCAGTTGATCCCTGTGACGTGCTGCCTGTTCATATTCCATGTTTTCAGCAGCGGATTGCATCCGGGCATTCAGGTAATCATCAACGGGATCCGTTCTCCCCTTGAGAAAATCTTCTACCCTTCCGATCATCTCTGCATATTGAGCCTTCGTGCTCAAGCCTTGACAGGGTCCATCACATTTACCAATATGATAATCTAAACAGAGTTGAACTTTTTTGGCAGCTACAGATTCATCATCCATTCGATAGTTGCAACTTCTTATGGTGAATATGCGTTTAATAACAGACAGAGCAGCCCTTAAGCCCTTCACATTGGTATAAGGGCCATAATATATGGAACCGTCTTTAACAATGTTGCGCGCCACAAATACTTGGGGGTAGTCCTCATTGGTGATGCGGATATAGGGAAATGTTTTATCATCCCTCAGATCAATATTGAAACGGGGACGATGCTGTTTGATCAGATTTGCTTCTGTGAGCAAAGCCTCTACTTCTGTACGGGTTACCAGTGTCTGAAGGTCCCAGATGCGAGCAATGAGACGAGCGGTCTTGGGGCTATCTGGAGTGCCGGTGAAGTAGGATTTTACCCGATTCTTTAATACTTTGGCTTTTCCGATATAAATGATCTTGCCATTTTTATCATAGTAGAAGTAAACCCCTGGCTGGGTTGGCAGATCTTTAAGCTTCGCCTTATAGGGGGCTTCAGTAGGACTCATGGTGAAAATCTAAAAGGGTGAGTGACGAAAGCTTGAGTTTTTTATAGCTCCTTGTGTGATGTGCAGGAGCTAACTGTCGAAAGTATTTATATTGATGGTCGACCACAATTACATGCCAAGCAACATGCGACCCTTTTCGCTGATCATATCTGAATTCCAGGCAGGTTCAAAAACAACTTCTATAGCTACTTCGAATTCAGGGTATACATTGGTGATGGATTGCTTAATATTCATCAAAATGGCATCACCCAGGGGACATGCAGGTGTAGAGAATGTCATCTTGATCACAACTTTTTTCAGACCATCATATTCTAGCAAGTATATTAATCCCAGATCCACTATGTTCAGCTCTATCTCAGGATCCATCACACCATATAATATTTGTTCAAGGTCAGATTCTATTACACGAATCTCATCAGGGTCTTTCATGTTGAAATGCTTTCTGTTTTAACTTTATGAAAAATAATTTTAAATACATTGAGATTGTATAGGACAGCAGTTATAAGAAGGAAACAACTCCCTAATCTAATCATCCAGATATTATTTGAAGTTATTGCCAATATTAATACAATGACTGCAAGATTGTAGCTATAAAACTGTAAGGTTGCCACCCATTCTGAGTAAAGCTCCTTGGGCAGTGGTGTTTTAAACTTTCCAACCAATTGTTTGTATTTGTGTAGCCAGACAATGAAGGGCAGTGTCTTGTATGTTTGACTAAGGATAATCGGGGTAATGAGGCCGAAAATAATAGAAAAACCATAGAGTGTGGTTGCTCTGAGTTGAAAGGAGTTTTCAAAATCAAGTTTCAGCATAACTGTTAAGCTGAGTAGAATTGGCAGAAGCATAGATAGAACAGAAATTAGGGTATGCTTCATGCCTATATCTAACTCCTTTCGCAACCGTTTTTTATATACCTCCCAGACAAACATCAGATAGAAGATAATTCCCAATGATATACTGAGCCAATATACGGGTATGAGCATAGTGCCCTGGAGAACCAGCCAATCAAGTCCCAGGAGCAGCAGCCCTCCATTTATCAAATAGTAGGCGTAATTCAGTTTGTCTTCATTCGGGCTATGGGAGATCAGAAACATGGGGATCAACGATGATGAGACACCAACAATGAGTATAACAAACCAGCCAACCAATCCGAGGTGGGCATGTATTTTGAGATAATGGAGGTGGATCTGTGACAAGAAAGGATATCTGAAGTTGATGGCAATCAATAAGCCGAATAATGCCGTCAGAAGTAGCCACAGAATTGCCGTTACCACATATCTTGATTGAATATTTTGCTTACCCCTTCTCTGAGAGAGCAAAACATTCCCAATAAATCCAAAAAGTGCAATAAACATGAGAGATGAGGCATATAGTAGTGTCGTACCAAAAGCGCTGGTCCAGAAAGCGTATACCAACAAAAAGATGGCGATAGCAAATATCCAGAAAGTTATTTTTGCCAATAGCTCACTATAAAGCGCTGTTTCAAACACGACTGGAATCAATTGGTACAAAGCTCCAAAAGCAAGCATGGAAGCCCAACCTAGCACAGCGAGATGCGTGATTGCCAAAAGCTTACTATTAAAATAGGGTCCCAATACATCTGTGCCTGTAAGAAATATAAAGACAGTCAAGCATAAGAAGGAAAGTGCACTAAAAATGAAATGAGGGACAACAACTGAAAGGGATGGGGCATTGCCTGTTTTCAAATTGCTCAAGGCTTAGCTCGATGTGGATTTAAATATGAGCAATTGGATATGATTGGAATCTATCTCATTTGTCACAATCGAGTAGTTTCTATCCTTTAACTCAGGGAATAAAAATTGAGGCATCTTTTTGTGCTCCACAAATAAGGCGTAATTTTCCGGAAGCGATTCAAGTGCTTTTAGGATCTCGACCATTGGTTCCGGCATTTCAAGATGTCTTACGTCTAGCATCTGTATATTATCATAAAAGGATTCTAGCAGCTGTTGAAAGTCTTGCTCATTAGTTGCCAAGTTTCCTGCGACTTCCTCCACTTGAACATCGGTTTGAACTTTTTTAAAATAGGTGTGAATGACTCCAGCTTCTGGTCGCTCGGTCCAGGATTCATACCCCATTGTTTTTAGTTTATTGATGAGCGGAATAGGCTCAAAAGTATTGATAATTTGCAGGGTTTCATCACCTGACATCTGCTTGACAGCGGCCATGATTTCACTAAATGGATCAATACCTTGTTTTAGTCCTGCACGAACATCCAAACTTACAGTCTTTCCAGGGTTTGATGAATTCAATTTTTTCTTCCTTAGTAATATTGGCTCACACCAATGAAAATTTTGCTACAAATAGCCTATTATGTGATACGCTTTGTATTAGAAAATTATTTGTTGAATCTCAAGCTATTATTGATGCTCACAGAGTTCAATAAGGACCCCACCCGCAGATTTGGGATGTATGAAGATAATGCGCATATCATGGGCACCTAAAGTGGGTTCATCACTGAGAAGCATGATCCCCGCTTCTTTTAGTTTACGTACATACGCATCCAGTCCTTCAACTTCCAAAGCGATATGGTGCAACCCAGGTCCCCGTTTTTCCAAAAACTTGCCCACTGGAGTTTCAGCAGAGAGTGGTTCGAGCAATTCTATGGTAGATTCACCAGCCTTATAAAAATGCGTGGTGACCCCCTCCTGCTCAACTACCTCAGAGCTACCAGAAATAAGACCCAAGATATCCTCATATAGAATCCTGGTTTGTTCTGGATTGTCTCCAGCAATAGCAATATGACTGATCCCGGTCACTTTCATGAAGCTACTCCATCTCTGATAGGATATTGGCAATCTGGTCCTGAATACCACGCACCTGATAGGTGGGAATCGTAAAATGATTTGCCATAATGGAAAACATGATGGGTTCTCCAGAATTTGTCCAGGTATACCCAGACAGCGAACTCACATAACCTATGGTACCTGTCTTGGCTCTCACATTTTGTTCAGCATCAGTCCCAATCATCCTCCTCCGGATCGTACCAGTCAAACCAGACAATGGAAGTGACTCCATAAAATAGCTTCGGTAAGGATGTGCCCACATCATCTCCAATAATGATACAGTCGTATTGGGAGACACAAGGTTGTGACGCGATAATCCAGAACCGTCTCTTAGACGCAAATTCTCTATATTCATCCCCAATGAGTCAAAAAACATCATTTGAACTTTTCTGCCTTCTCTGGAGGAACCCTCTTCTCCATATTCCGCACCCATGGTTTTCTGAAGTATTTCGGCAATAAGATTTTGGCTTGGACGATTTACTTTTGAAATAATGTCCGACATGGGATGAGAATAATATGTGAAGATTTTGTGTAACTCGGCGTAGTCTAGTGAATCCACCAAATCATCGCCATCCACTGGAGATCCGGTGACTTTTATACCCGCATCCTGCAGTCGCTCCTTAAGGACATGGACGGTGAAGAGCGTTGGATTGTGAATAGTAAT
>JGI26250J51715_1000605_pt1 | contig 10745 bp, 10 predicted proteins | sample SaaInlV_150m_DNA_4_FD_51715 | JGI IMG/M metagenome (IMG submission 51715) | reverse complement strand
GCGTTGTTCGCAGGACTGATTATCTGGTAGGGAACCGCAGCCAGGTTGCGCAATTCCGTTTCCGCCTCCACATCTTGCGCCATGTGCGCGTTCATTTCGTCGCCATCGAACGTTCTGACTGCATATATGCAGTCATAACCCCCAAGGTTTCCCAAGGGGACGGACTGTATCTTAAGCAAACTCAAGTTGATTAGACTATCATTGTTCACCCATACCCGTTCAGTCTCTGAATGCCTAACATATCCTATCATAACGGACTTAGTTAGTAACACTGCTGATTGCCCAATCCTTAACATTATTACCATCGGGTTCGGCTGCTAACCGAGATCCCCCATTGTGTTTCCAGTATGGGGTGGTAGTTAAGGCTCTAAGGGGATTCCAGCATCAAGGTATGTCGCAAAGAGGTAGTAGTATTTTTTAGGAAGTTGTATATTGTTGTCTGTGTGATACGTTTTTAACATATTATAGTGCGATACGATTTGTGTGCTGTCTGTTCTATTGCCTTTTGAAAGATTGTCGGTTGCGGATAAAGGCATGGTGTTTCTCCAGTTGAATGCAAGAATTTGTTCTTCGGGGTCGTCTAAATTAAACTTGGATATGGGAATGACATGGTCAATGTGCCACACATGCCCATGATTTTCCATCGTATAACGTTCGTCATACTTCATTATCCAATTTATGTATTCATTCGTCGAACAACCAAGATAGTCGATTGAACTTTTCTCTTTGAGATGTTTCAAACAGTTGTATATGCGAGTTCGCACATATCGTTTGAACTTCTCAATAGGTTCATCTCTTTCACAATCTCTGCATTTCAATCTGTTGTGTCTAAACCGATCATGATGTTTAATTTCCTTGCAATAGTTACAGGTTTTGTTGTCGATACCAATCTTTTCTTGTTCTGATTGACGGTGCACATGTCTTTCATAGGATTTCTTCTTTTTGAAAGTAGTTGCATCATCAATCATTTTTTGACGATGAGTTTCGTCAGTTTGGTATCTATTTCGTCGCCTGTTGTTATTGCAGTCATTACATGTTCCCCGGTTTTTGACAAACTCTGTCGTCATCTTCACCACGTGACACGTGGTGCATGATTTTTCAACTGGTTCTTGCATAGACATTTCTTGCACCTGTTCCTTCCGTCTCGCATTGTTACAAAGTCTGCAAATGTTACGACGAAGAATGAACATACTTTCTTCTTTCGTTTCACTGCATCTTGAACAAGTTTTGTGTATCGCACTCATTGGGTTTGTATCCTCCATATACTATATACTTATAATTTCCTATATTGTTTTACTACATATTCCTCTTCACTAGGGGGTATCACCCTTTTCAGGCCCCCTGTTGCTGACCTCGATGGTCTTGTTAACGATCAGCGTTGTAAGGTTTGGTCGCAGCAACGTTTAGTCTAAACGTGTCACCACAACTCATCACCTTTGCGATATGGCACATCATGCTCATTCTGTGCAGCGTGGGCTGCCTGTTGAACAAGATGGGATCGCCGTCCATCATGTGACGATGGACGATGTCGCCATTCTCTATGTTTTCAATCGCGAGCGACGCCTTGTCCTTGTAGCGCAAGGTGATGGAATCGCCGTTCTTCTTCTCCAGGATCTTGGCTCCAGGATATACGTCGGGTCCATTGAGCACAAGGGTGCGCAAGAAGTCGCGGTTGCGGTCGTTCACCCGCACGGGCTTGGTGAGGTTCTTCGCGATTTTCATCGGGATTCCTAGCTCGCGAATGGATATATTGGGATCGGCCGTGATGACGGATCGCGCGCTAAAGTCTACGCGCTTGGCCATGAGATTTCCGCGCATGCGGCCACCCTTGCCGTTGAGTCGGTCTTTGATGGATTTTAGCGGACGGCCCGAGCGCTGGGCGACGGAGGCGACGCCAGGGATCTTGTTATCCACCTGTGTGGCTACATAGTATTGCAGCACAGTGGTCCAGTCCTCTATGACGTTTCCAGCGGCGTTGTTGTCTATCTTCTCCTGCAAGGTCTTGTTGGTCTTGATGATGTTACAGTAGATATGCGTGAGATCGTCCTCGCTGCGCTGTTGCGCGTCGTGCTTCACCGAAGGGCGGACGGCGGGTGGCGGGACGGCGAGGACTTGGCACACCATCCAGTCGGGGCGCGACCACTTTGGACTAAAACCCATGAAGGCGACGTCTTCGTCGGAGATGCGTTTGAATATTTTGAGCACCATTTCTGGAGTGAGCTTGATGGTAATAGCTGGACTATCGCCCTGTTTCCACTCGGCAACGATGGTTGCTAGACCTTCCTTCTGGATCTTCTTGGGCTGCATGCAGCCGCAGCCACTGTCTGTTTCGTCACCGCAACGTTTAACCTTGCTCGCGAGGGCGAACACGTATTTCCACCGAGCGTCGTCCATGTAGGCGAGAGCGTTGGAGTGCGTGTCCTTGGAGATAAGGAGTTTGCTACATTTGAAGCAGACGCAGCGCAAGATTTTGATGATGGACGTGAGATACTGGATGTAGTATACTGGTTTCGCCAGCTCGATGTGTCCAAAATAACCAGGTGTTTCCAAATAGTCCAAGCCATCTGTGAGACACTTGAGTCCTGGTTCGAGCACGCCCATGCGCGGATCAAAGAGACCGCCGATGACGGGCTTGTTGTTCACGTACGTGTCTCGTGAGGTGATCTCTGCGACAGAACTTGCTCTTATTTCCTCGGGTGAGAGGATGGAGAACTGGATCCCCAGGATTTTGGAAGGAACTTGAAGTACAGACATGGTCTACTATGGTATATGCTTGTATATTTAAACTGTAACCTTAGTTCAATTTTGTTTAGTGCTTATTATGAAGCAATGAACAAATGTATAATATATAATCCCCTAATATGTACAAGTACTACATGGACAAACGTTCAAAATCTCATCAGTTTCGTATGCATACGAACACGCATACGACTCCAGTGCGGCTAACAATAGCCGAAAAAAATAACAGAAACTACAAGGAGGCGTGGTCGAATGTTGCGTTTGCACACACGGGTCCCATGGACTGTGAATACGAGCACCCGTTAACGGGCAAGTGCATGTCTCATTATGATTACCAGGTGTGGATGAATCGGCATAGAAGTAGATAGGTGGGTTATTGGTCGCACCAGATACATTTTTTTGTTTCGGTCGCACACGGATCGCATATGACTGGAAACAGGTAAAGATATCCAAATGGATTGCATACATGGTCAGGGTTACTGAAACCATTTACTCTTTTTTTCTTGCACAATTTACACTTGGCTCTGCATGGAGACAATATGTAATTATCTCGGTACTGTTGTTTGTGGGTGTCACAACGGTTGTCTTCTTTCATGTGTTGTTATGATATGTGTATACAAGTATACGTATTAAATCATCTTCCGATGGTTGTATGATGTACGTGAGTAGGCTAAACATAACCTAACAGCTCCCCAAAGAATTGAATGTAATATAGAGAGATATGTGGAGGCATATTAACGTCACCTGATACAATCAGTTTAAAACATGCCAATCACCAACACCAAATCCACTCTTAAAACCGCTGCCGCTAAGGCTAAGGCCAAGGATAGGAAGACGGGTCTCGGTAAGCGCCGCGCATCCGCCGACCCCGAATCATCTGAGGAAGATGAGGACTCCGATTCCATCGATGAGGATCAAGAGGATGCCGAGATGGACTCCGTAGAGTACCACAAGTTCCTTTCCAAAATGTTCCCATCCAAGCACTCCATTGCGAAGGCGAAGGCGGGTGCGAAGCTGAAGAGGCTTCTGCTCGCCGAACCCGAATCATCTGAGGAAGAAGAGGAAGAAGAGGAAGAAGAGGAAGTCATCAAATCTCCCAAGTCTAAGTCTAAGTCTAAGTCCAAGTCCAAGATCATCGTGGAGGAAGAGAGCGATGAAGAGGAGGAAGAAATGGAGGAGATCGCTAAGGGAAAAGGAAAGAAGGGCAATACTCTTTCCCGTGCAGCAGGGGGGTCGGGAAACAAACTCAACATCATCTTCACTGTAGGTGGTGGCGGCAAGCATGAAATGTATGCCGATGAAGACGAGGACGAGGACTACGAGAATGAAGATGAATATTCCGACGAGTATGAAGACATGAGCACCGAAGACGAGGACGAGAGCGTGAGCAGTGCGTCCGATTCCTCAGAGGAAGAATCAGGGGAAGAGGATAGCGACGACGAGGCTGAAGAAGAAGAAGAAGAGGAGGAGGAGGAGGAGATTGTGGTGACACGTTCCAAAGGCAAAGGCAAAGGCAAAGGCAAAGGCAAGAACGTTGCCATTGTTGAACCTACTACTGTGACTGATGATGCTTCTACTACTACCGATGCTACAACTGTAGTTACCAAATCCACGAAGACAACCAAATCCACCGACAGTGCATTGTTCTTGGCGCTCAAGAAGTTACGCGAGGAGAATCCAGGCAGCAAGCTTCTGAACGAGTCCATGGAGATGGGCATTGATCATTATCAGTCCAAACTGGAGAAGTCTGAACGCCAATCCGAACGCAAGTCGCAGAAGCAGAAGGACAAGAACGGTCGTATCTTCAAGCGAATGTTGCGCGACAAGAACACTGGGAACGACTATACGTTCTTTGAAGGTCTTGATCAAGACATGCAAGTGAAACTCATCAAAGAGGCACGTGAGGTAAATAAGGTTTCCCAGATTGATGCACCTTACCGCATCAGTATTCTGCAGGCGGAAATCCCTCACGTATTTAAATCCATCGCACTCAAGAAACTCAACTCACTCAAGTATATGGAGCCTGGTAGTGGTGAGTTCTACAAGATCAAGAACTGGGTGGATACCTTCATGCGCATCCCATTCAACGTGTATCGCACGCTTCCCGTGACCATGTCCGATGGTGTGGATAAGTGTCACGACTTCTTGGAGAACGCTCAGAAAACACTGGACACAGCTGTGTATGGATTGGACGACGCCAAGATGCAGATTATGCAGATGTTGGGTCAGTTGATTACGAACCCACAATCCATCGGCACGGCCATCGCCATAAAGGGTCCCATGGGCACAGGTAAGACCAGTTTGGTCAAGGAGGGTATCAGCAAGATTCTAGACCGCCCCTTCGCGTTCATCGCTCTCGGTGGCGCCACGGATAGTAGTTTCCTAGAGGGACATTCCTATACATATGAGGGCAGTGTGTGGGGCAAGATTGTTCAGATTATCCTGGATAGCAAATGCATGAACCCAGTCATCTACTTTGACGAGTTGGACAAGTTGAGCGATACACCNAAGGGCGATGAGATTGCGGGTATTCTGACCCATCTGACGGATACGGCGCAGAACAATCAGTATCACGATAAATACTTCTCGGATATTGATTTTGACTTGAGTAAGTGTCTGTTCATCTTCAGCTACAACGACGAGAGCAAGGTGAATCCCATTCTGTTGGACAGAATGTATCGTATCCAGACCAAAGGCTACGACGCCAAACAGAAGACGATCATCTCCAAAGGCTATGTGATTCCTAAGATTCGTGAGCAGATTCTGTTCAAGGAGGAAGACATCATTATTCCTGATGCCACGATTCATCACATGATTGAGAAGTATTGCGACAAGGAAGACGGTATCCGAAACTTGAAGCGGTGCTTGGAAGTCATCTATACGAAGTTGAATCTGTATCGTCTGACCAAACCTGGCACCAACCTGTTCTCTGCGGATATGCCCATTGAAGTGAGCTTCCCATTCACTGTCACCTCGGAGGTGGTGGATAAGATGATCAAACGCGAGGATAAGGTATGGGTCGCACAGGGGATGTATGTGTAGTGAGTGAGTGTATGAAAAAAATAAAAAAAAATAAAAAATATCGATGCGCATATATGTGTCGTTATTTTTTTTTGTCCAGCTATTATATTATTAACAAATGTCGTCGAAAAATACATACCATATTCCAGTTAACAACCATAAGACGCGTCGCAAGACACCTTCAATATCCACGTTCGATACAATTCGTGACATTAAATATACTCCTCTATCCGATGAGGATAGACGTAGATTGATTTTAAGTAGATTGGATACGATTGGGGTCGGTGTAGAAGGTATCAAACAACTATATTTGAATAGGGCAAATGAAAACGAAATCAACCAGTATTTAGAATGTACCGAACAAGTGTATTTGAACAGTGGAGGTAAAAAAGATTTCAAACAGTGTATAGAGGCGATACTGGGAAGTGATTGGGACGATTCCGATGATGAAAACAATACAGGTCCAGACAACACATGGAAATGGAGTAGTGGCGATAACACTAGTACAAACCCACAACCCACCCTCAGACGAACCAAAACTTTTCACAATCTTTCCAGTATGGGCGGAGGCGGACGGAGGCGGACGCGTCGCAGAGGGAAGTGTAGACCGAGAAAGAGGACGCAGAAGAAAAGGAAGAGAAAGACACGAACTAAGAGGCGCTTGCAAAAAAGACGTTAGTAATCATATGATATAACAGTATAAACAGCTGCATATATATAATGTATTATATCAATAAGGGTATATACTACATGAACACCGATCAAATGACTCATGAGCGCGTTAAACTGACCAATGAGCCGCACAAAGCTGTGTATCTGGACGACGTATCGATCACGATGTACCAAGAGGTACTTGCTGTGACGGATATGGCCAAGATGCGTTTCCAGTCTAGCGCATCAAAGCAGAACAACTACGCCAAGCAGGCCATTAGAATGACCGAACTGAGCGATATTATCGTCGGCATCCTGCGATCAGATTGTAAACATATCTACACCGATAGTATGTTAATGTCTCGTAGTGAAGAGGATAAGACATATGTGAAACAGGTAACAAAGTGTACAAAATGTAACGTTTTGTTCCCCTAAATGTATTGAGAACAATTACTTCTTCTTCTTCTTCCTATTTTACAAAAATATAACCACTGATGTTGGTTGTATTTTTGACGAGTTGTACGGCTATGTACCTCTATACATCATTACAATGTCTTCTAGTACCTGTTTCCTCCACGGCTCTGTAAAATTGTGTTATCATTGACTGTAGCGGCTACACCGCCACCCACGTTCGACCCCGTCTTTCCGCATCCGCATCCGAATCCCTCCTTGTTGTTCTTGGTGAGCGATTCATCAATACCGTTCTCCAATGGATTCTTCTCTGCATGACAGTCCTTGGTGCATCCGCTCTCTTTGGCGGACTTGCTGCCCCAGATAACGCATGGTGAGTACCATGGCGACTTGCATTCACATGTCTTCTTGCGGATATCGGTGATCTCGATAGACACCTCATCGTTACCCGATACAATATTGTAGGCGAAATGACTAGCTAGTCGCATCATATCTGCTATGGTATATTTACAACATGAGCACAGAGTCATGCCTGCGATGACCCATGCGATCGCGATACCTATCACGATTTTCAATGCGGTAAAGGAGAATATATTGCTGACCAGTTCGCTTATCTTGGACTCCATCGTTATGGAGTGATAGACTGTATAGTATATGGTACGTTGTTATTTTTTTTCACGCACTGAACTATTGTTAAAGAAGTCCACGCAGCTAGAGTAATCACACATGACACAACCGTTGCCCAGAGGGAACGTCTCCAAATCGGTGATGAGATGAAACAGAACGCGTTGAGTAGATTCTGTGCGTTTCATATTGTCTTTGATGGAGAGCGTGGATTGCATCTTGTGTGCGTTTCCTATGAAGACGTTGTTCGGACCACCATGTAATACCGAATTGTATGTAGTACCCATGCGTTTTCCTAAACAATAGGGGGCTATATCACATGTTGTCTGACCCAGATCAGAACCCATGATGGATACGATACCCGTGACGCGCGCACCGTTGGCGAGCACGTCGCCCACCACGACGTTGTTGATGTTTTTAATTACCCAGTTGGGAAACGCGACGGGGGTTTTTCCAACTAGACCACCATCAAACTGACGATGGATGTTGATATGATTGTCATTGTTGAACTTGAACCATCTTATCCCAGAGGACACATAGGTCGCATTGGAGAGGAAATCGTCAATCATACCAGACTCATGGAGCTCATCCCAGTCAGCGAACACATCGGTTCCCACCATCATGCGTTTTGATGACACATTCAAGCAGTAAACATATGGATCGGAGTAGTCGGACCGGAGAAGTGCGTCGGGATGATCCTTCACTTTCAACCATGTATCATTGTGTATTACGTGATGGTCGCCAGTTACAAATATTCCGTGCAAATCGTACACGTCGTTCCCCTCTGTGGCCAGACACAATGTCGCAGTGACCACGTCCCCGTTCTCTAGTTCGTCGCCAGGAGTGATCTCGCATATGGGTCGGACAAGTACTTGTCCTTTATCGGGTCCAGGTACAAGGGTCCGAATAGGTGTGTCGGGACCGAAGCAAGACGGTTTCGATGGTGCCGATGGGAGCGATAGGGGCGATTGTACACCAAAGTAATCTTTGAAGAATACCACCATGATGAGTAGGGGGATCATGATGGACATGTACGTCACTGTCATTATTGCAGCGATCCCCCAGAACCATGGCCAGAACCATAGCATGATAATGAGCACGGATAGAGCGATTAGAAGTATGATGACCATGGTCAGTACTACCCCGAAGAAGGACATCATCGCGTAGTAGGCGCCAACAATCATGTAGATACCACTCTTAAACACTCCCTGTATCTTGGCGAGCATGTCCTTGAGCGTCACAATCATCCGCTGCATCGGTGGCATGATATTCTCGATGCGTGTGAATAGATCCTTAAATATGTTGGCAAGCTGGGCGCGAATGTAGGTGAACATCTTTCGTATCTCCTGCAAAATACCGATCATCATTTTCCATAGATTCATGATGGGTTGCATCACAGTCTGGATAGGTTGGACAAAGTATCCCATTATCTTCTCCAATGTAGTGTTCATGCATGCGTTAAAGTTCTTACCTGTGAAATCAATCCAGCTCATATTTTTGGGTCGCATGATGTTGCCCGCGAATGGGATGACAGTAGGCTTACAACGGTTTGCTGCCCAGTTGCGGCGGATCGGTTCAGCCTTCAACATCATTCTCTGGTATATGTGGAATATCGCCAAGGACAGGATCAGAAATATGCAGAACACGACCGATCCGCCGTACAGATCAAAGTATCCAGCTTTGTTGTACACCTTGTTCACGGTGTCTATACTTTGTTGCATGTTATCCATGTACTCTACATGGATAATATTCACGAGTTGCTAACCTACTTCTACCACCTAAAATCATCGCAGGTTATCGGGAATCATATCATCGTCCCAATCCCAAAAGTTCAAACCATCAATATGTATGTGGTGATCGTCTGTGATAAGACATGCGAACACAGGTATGGTTATATTGGTTAATATGGCGTCGGGATGGTCGCGCACTCTTACATATTTACCCGTTACCTCATTGCGCAGGTAATGGGCACCAGTGACAAGCACATGTGTGGGTGCCGTTTCTGTTGTTGCAGTAGCAATAGTTGGAACCTGGTACAACGCTTCCTCGTTCTCGTTTGCGATACGCATCGTGCCTATAACATTGCTCCCGTCATATAACACGTGTCCTAAATCCACCTCTTTCATTGGTAATCGGGTTCCATCCTGTAGAACGACGAGTGTGTTGGGACAAAAGCATAGTGCTCGCGTCATCTGTCCTGGGGGACCACTCCAGATACTTCCCAGGGTCATGCGCGTACCATCCATGGTGTACATGAATGTGACGAGCACGCCAGCGATTTTGGCGATACTATCTTTGATGGCGAGGATGATTTTTTGGAACTGGATTACGAGATTCACAAAAATACCCATGATAGATCCCAGTATGTCCCCAAAAGAGCTGCGAATGAATGCGATCATCTTACGGAAGTCCTGTAGGCTACCCATGGTGGTAGTTGCCATGTTCTGCATCGAACTGAGTAGATACCATATGGGTTGTAGGAGATATCCCATGTAGTTCGACTGCATATTCTGCACACAGAATGCGAAGTTCTTACCCATATCGTCGGCGAGTGGCATGTACACTGGATTGCATCTGTACTTCGGCCAGTTCTTGCGGATCTCCTGGATACGGAGGAAGATGGATATCACAAAAATGAGCGCTAAATAAGCCATATTCACATATACAAAGTTAAACCAATCACTTCCTTTTGGCATATTGTTGCGGACTACTTACTGTACGTATACTACGAAAACATATTTGTTTCGGATATTTACACCACTTCAAACACACCTTTGAAGATTTACAGCGATGAAGATTTAAATCCGCACATCCACCTTTGGTGGATGGATGCACGTTTTAATTCATTTATCGGTAACGGTTACATTGAAAGAAATAAATAGTACGCCTTAGACATGCGGATTTAAATCTTCAATGGTGTAAAATGGAACAAAACCCTGACTTAAATTAACCAGAATATAAATCATTTTCTTTCAAAAACAATGTTTGCCAACATTCCTAATGTTATGCCACCCATCAATATCCACATTTCACCAGATTTTGAATCATGGCGATGACCAAAGTAGAAATAGTTAAACGCATATAATAATAATGGTAACAAATACAATATGTTTTTTGTTTTACCATACAGTGACAATAATACATAAATCATGTATACATTGATTACCAACATCAAGTTGATTATTCGTTTTTGTTCAACGGGACACGTTACCGTCTTTTTGTAAAAATGCAACACTATTTCTAAAATTAGTAAGTAAAATGCAATATGAACATTAATGTGCATTATATTATATATATAT
>JGI26250J51715_1000602_pt1 | contig 10766 bp, 9 predicted proteins | sample SaaInlV_150m_DNA_4_FD_51715 | JGI IMG/M metagenome (IMG submission 51715) | reverse complement strand
CAATCCAGGCCACATCGTCGTGAAATTGGGTGCGACTTGGTGTCCGCCTTGCAAGCGGATTGAATCCGACGTCCACGATTTTTTTTTAAGATGTCCTGATAATGTGTTATGCTGCGACATTGACGTGGATGGGAGTTCCGACATGTATGCATTTCTCAAAGCAAAGAAGATGGTAAACGGTATCCCAGCGGTGCTCGTGTACAGCAAAGGCAACGATTCGTTCATCCCCGACGATAGTCACATGGGAGGAGACGTCAAGATATTCGGTGCGTTCGCGTCGGCGATGCTTGCGAAGTTCAATAAGTAAATCTTTCAAAAAAAAAAGATAATATATGTACGTATTGTATACTATCTTGAAACGATGGTGACCCATACCGCACTTATTGTGAGTCATCAGTCACGGATGAGGTGTGCAATGGGTGACTACGATTTAGGTATCATCCCTTACCTTGAAGTAGCAGCAGGCCAACCAGTTCAGAGGGCGGTAAATTTTAAAGACGACCCTGAAGATGAGTTCTTTCCCCTTCCCCTTAACGGCGGTGGTGCTGCCAAGTCAGGCGAGGTTGCGAGTTTTAAGAACGGTGCTGTCCTGAAGCTAACTGTTAATAGGCATGGTGTAGCCATCTCTCTGGTGGTTGACGGAGAGATCGGCGAAGGTGAGGACAAGGCGGGCTATACGTATTTCAAGTCTAGTAGATCTAGATCAGGAGGCATCATCAAGAAGAAATACAATGAGCTGTTGATGGAGGACGATGCTATAGCCACCTCCAAGTACAGCGATTTGATTGATGGAGACGATATGTATGTGTTCTATTTGATCCGCCACGGCCAGGCGACACATAACGTATTAAAGGGTAGGTTCGCCAAGATGACGAGCAGTAAGGACACGATGCTCACGGAAATGGGCGAGGCGCAGGCGAAGAACGCAGGTAAGTCGTTGTATAAGTACATACAGGATACTCGCAGCGATTTACCGACTCATCTGTTCGTGTCTGATTTGAAACGAACTCGTCAGACGATGAGTAATATATTGTTGGCGTTCCCTAACCAGATGAGAAATGTGGAGACGCTAACGGTACTTCCTTGTGCGCACGAGTTGGTGTATGTAAAGTCGCCTTCTTCTTCTACAGGAAATGAATCAGGTAGTAGCTGCGATAGGTCACAGTGGATCTCTGCTAATGAGAACACCAGTTCATGTAACACTAGTATACCTGGTACATGCCCAACTCACACTGAAGGTGCCAATGGTGTTGATTCTCGGTCTCTTGGTTGGGATAAATACTACGAATTTTACGGCGATGCGACGCGTAGCATGCGTTCCGCAGCCATTCGTTGTTTGACGTGTGGTAAGAATCAAAAGAAGCGGTGCAGAGACACCGATATGATCCGTGAAGCGATTAAGATTATCAATAGCTCGTCTGGAGCTAGAGATAGTGAGATGAGTGAGATGTCTGGAGCTAGAGATAGTGAGATGAGTGAGATGACTGGTCGCAATGCAATGTACGAGCGTCCTCCCGATGCTAGTTTTGATTCGTTCTACACTGCTAACTCTCTTGGATACGTCGAGGGCGATCGTAGCAGTATTGATTCGGTCCTCTCTACTGAGCAGCCTCACAATACCCTCAATGCCCCTCTCCTTAGTCGTGGAGGTCGTCGTCGTTCCGCAAAAACAAAAAGAACGGCAAGACGGAATGGTAAACGGGGTCGCAGGTCATCATCAAGGAGACCATCGAAGAAGCATGGTAGAAGAACAACCACCAGAAGAATGAGAAGGAGAAGAAGGACGGCACATAAGAGAAGTCGTAAATAGTGAAACACCACAAAACAATAAGTCAATATCGATGGAAAAAAATGTACGCCCACCTTAACAGTCATATATCGTTCTACGTATGAGCTATAATGATAATGGGAAAGGGAAAGGTACAGAGCTCGACCTCGACATTGACAACTATGATTTATCCGACCTGCTCGATCTGTTTCAGATTCAGACGGGTGAGGCGTATGGAGAGACTGACCTCGCGCGCGCTAAGCGTATCGTATTGAAGATGCATCCCGACAAGTCAGGTCTGGACAGCAAGTTTTTCCTATTTTACAGTAAGGCGTACAAGGTTCTGTTCCAGGTGTGGAGGTTTAGAAACGTGCGCCCCGATCACCAACGCCAGGTCCAGTCATCGAATCAGGTTGAGCCGATGGTGTACGTGTCTAACACGGCGATGGATCGCGACACGAGTGGGCATGGCCAGCTCCTCGATAAGATGTTTCGCGACAACGAGGATTTGCGTTCTGTGTCTGCATTCAATGAGTGGTTCAATGCGGAGTTCGCAAAGGCGCACACGGTCAGCGACGGCGAAGGCGAGGATGGTGCAGGATATGGAGATTGGTTGGCTAACAACACTGACGCAGACCCTAACGATAGTGGTGACAATAAACCGAGTATGGGACAGATGATGACAGATTTTGCAGAGAAGAAGCGTAAGATGTGTCAGGATGTGGTGATGCACCAGGAAGTGGAATCATTCTATGGTGGTTTGGGCGGTGGTTTAGGCAGCGATCTATGTGGTGGTGGTTCCAGTGCATTTGATTCCTCCAGTGGTTGTTCGGGTGGAAGGGGAGTTGCGTACCAGGATTTGCGCAAGGCGCATACGGAGACGATGATTCCTGTGAGCGATCTGGATTTCGCGAACCACAAGACGTTTCATAGTGTGGATGAGATGCGACGGTACCGTGGCAACCAGGATACCGCGGGTCCAATGAGCCAGGAAGAGTCAAATCATATTTTGAGCAATGACTCTAGGCGCGAGGACGAGAATGCGACTCGTCGAGCGTTCCGATTGACGAAGGAGTCTGAGGAGTCTGAGAAGAAGTCGCAGCAGTTCTGGAAGAACTTGCGGATGTTGAAGGATAAGTAAAATATTGTGATATGGTACAGTACAGTATAGTTCGTCGTATTCATCGGTAGATATGGTATCCAAACTAAACGACTACATAAAGCTGGGATCTCTGTTCATCATTCTGATGACCATGGGTATCTTTTATAAGAAGTACGAGGACAAGAACAATGCGGAGACAAAGGAGAGAAATGACGACGCCATACGCGAGTTCCTTTTGACTGAGCCCGATGCGTTGGCCGACATGATGAATAGTAAGCCCATTCTATGGATCCCTATCCACTACGAGTACAACGCGCGTAACTGGGATAGTTTCGGTTCTCGCAGTTCGTACGATTTGAACCAGCCGTACATTTACTTAACGGTGAAGAGCATCATAAGCCAGTGTAAGGACTCTTTCCATATATGTCTTGTAGACGACAAGAGTTTTGAGCGTCTCATGCCTCAGTGGAAGTACAAGGGCGCTCGTCTCGCAAATCCTGTGGCCGACCACGTACGTCGTCTCGGTGTAGCGAGTCTGATCCACATATACGGTGGTATGACCGTGCCTCCTTCCTTCTTGTGCATGAAAAATCTCAATGAGTTTTACACGAATGGTGTAGGTACAAACAAGAGTATGTTCGTCGCTGAGAATCGCAACCGCAGTGTTACCTTTTCGACGCGTGAGTACATAGCCGATCCTCAGTTCATGGGTGCTCCGCCCAACAACCCTGATATGGGTGCGTTTGTCACCTATTTGGAGCGATTGACCGAGACAGACAAGACTGCGCAGTCCGATTTCATGGGAGACGCTGGACAGTGGTGTGAATCCAATAAGAATATTGTCAAGGTGAGTGCAGAGTTGATCGGTGTGCGCGACAAGAAGGGTGGCATGATCATGTTGGAGGAGATCATGTCAAACAATTATTTAGATTTGACGATACATGCTTATGGTATTTACATTCCTGCTGCGGAGGTATTGTCCCGTACTAAGTATGCGTGGTTTTCGCGTTTGTCGGGTAAGCAGGTGCTTGAGTCCAATACGATCATCGCCAAGTATCTGATGGTCGCCAACGCTCCCGATAATTCTGCTGGTAGTGGTGTCAGTGCTGTGCCTGTTGCCGTGGGACAAGTAGACGATGAGAATCCTGAGTGGATTGCTTATTGGCAGGTCCCTTCCAATGCGCCTGTGTGGGGTGTGAAGCCTAATTATTTGGGTAATAGGGTTGAGTCGTCTGTATCTATGGGTTCAGTGAACGATGCATAATATATATGGTACTCTACCGACGCCTTTGAACGGTCGTATGCTAAGGTGACGGTGTATGCGATGTTATTGAAATTACATATCTGTCGTAGAATGGTCAGAAACCGTTTGTATTCTATGGGTGCATCAATATAGTGTTGGTTGGATGGATAATAGTATGGGCGGAGTAACTCGATAAAATCGTCGTAGTGGGTATTAAATCTCGCCCGTTTGAGTGTTTCATAGTTAACAATGTAGTGTGTGGGTGCCTTGATGCATATGGGTTCAAGAAACTTCTGAAATGTGTGAGTGGNTAGTTTCTTCTTAAATACAAAGGTGGGCATGTTGGTGGATATGTATATATCAGACTACACTATTGTAAGAGTTTTTTCCCATATATACTCCGACCTATCATAGTCAATCTATCTTAGTACAATGTCTCGTTCTCATCTACAAGACATGGTTGCAATGAGGTTGTTCGCGAATAGTGGGAGTTCTATATCGCTTTCATGAATATCATGGAATACGGTTATGTATTTACATATATACGGTACGATTTTGTATTTCTCCAGTTCGGTCAGTAGCGGCGTGATCTTCACGAATGTGAAGTAGTTGTTCAGGATATCCATGACGGAATATCCATCGTCATAAATAGAGTACAATATGTGAATCGCTGTATGTAAATCGCGGTTTTTCACACAGCGAGTAAACCGTTCAAATGTTTTAATATCAATATCGCTACATATATCCAGGGCCGTGTCGTATGTGACATGACAGTTCATCAGTTTGCACTTCTCAATATAGTTGATGAGTGTTTTGACCGTTGTATTGCATATGGATAGGATAAATCGCTCAGCGTCTTTGTCAAATGTCATATTTTCTACCTTTACGATGTTATCAAATATGGTTCGCATCGTGACATGTGTGATCTGTGGCATTTTTATGATGGCCATCCGTGACTGAATGCTTTCAATAACTTTTTGGTTGTTGCTGCATGTTGTTAGGAAGCACACGGTATGTCCGTATTTGTCTATACAGTTTCGGAACGCCTGTTGGCTTTGTTCTGGTATAAGATCAATGTCGTCAATGACTACGATTTTCTTTTTCGCCTTGACGACGCTGCTGGTTTGGCAAAATATCTTTACGTCTGTACGATAGTAATTGATGCCTTGTTCGTGTAAGTTGTTGATGTACAGTACGTTTTGTTTAAAGTCTCGTGTTCCGTAGTCGTCTCCGTAGTACTGTCGAATGATGGCATGCAGAACGCTTGATTTTCCCGTGCCCATGTTTCCTACGAGGAGCATGTTCATGTATCCGACCTCGATGAGCGATTCAATCGTGTCAATCAGTTGTCTTGGAATGTGGAATTCACCTAGACGCGTGGGTGTATATTTATTGACGAGTAACATGGTCTATTATGGGTATTAATATACTTATGCGAAGTATATGTCTATATTATTGAAGGTTTTTTTGTATTGGGTTTATTATGTGCTATATGACAAATATTTATTCAACAATATAAGTATATTGTACGTACTACAATATACATCGTGGATATCCAATGTCAGCAACAGATGATCTATACGAACGCCTTACCGTCGATCGCAATGCGTCAGCGGATGATATTAAGAAGGCGTACCACCGTATGTCTCTCAAACATCATCCTGACCGAAATAACAACAGTGACGAAAGTAAGGATCGGTTCCAGTCTATAGGAGAGGCGTACGAGACGCTGAGTGACCCTGCGAAGAAACGACAGTACGATATGACCCATTCGTTGGGTTTTGACGGGGGTTCGTTGCCACCGTTTGCGAATGCTGAGGAGCTGTTTGCGAATCTTTTTGGTATGAGTGGTATGGGTTTTCCTGGTGGAATTCCTGGCGGATTTCCTAGTGGACCCAATGTGAAGTTCACCGTGTTTCAGAACGGTATTCCCATGAATGTGAGCATGGGTCAGCAGCAACAACAGCAGAACAAGCCCACTGCCATTACAAAAAAAATCCAGATTGACATCGATACTGTTCTCATCGGTGGAAAAATACCAGTCGAATTCGATAGGTGGGTTCTAGAGGGAGGTGTTAAGCGAACCGAGACTACTAAGGTATATGTGGATATCATCCAAGGCATCGATAGTAACGAGACAATTCTTGTGAAGGATGTTGGCAACATCATGCATGATAATTGCATTGGAGATTTGAAACTCATTGTTGAGGTACGAAACGATAGCGAGTATGTGCGAAATGGGCTCGACTTGTTGTTGGACAAAACGATATCCCTAAAGGAGGCTCTATGTGGATTCTCTTTTGAACTAAAGTATCTGAATGGTAAAACATATACCATAACGAATCAGTCTGGTAACATAATCACACCTGGATATAATAAGATGATTCCTAAAATGGGGTTACAGCGTGGCGAATCACGAGGTAATCTGATCATTCGGTTTCATATAGATTTTCCTCAATCTCTGAATGAGGACACGATGCAGAAGCTGGGAGAGTTATTGTAAGGTAGTTGAACTGACTAGAGGAGTCTTTTTCAAAATATAGTGATTTATAGAACCACTATATTTTAGACATAATGAATGAAACGTCATGCTACTATTCGGTTTCGGTCTGTACAGAAGTAGAGTCCTTATCGTTATTATGTATTGAGTTGTCAAGTTCATCAATAGAAATGTTAGTCATAGATTTTGTGATAGATATTGTGTTTGGTGCTATATCATTTGCATGTATTAGACTTGTTGTTCCGCCTGACATGGCATGCATCATGGCTGCACCGATACCACCATTCTCAGCTGTTACCTTTACCCATGCTGATGACATGGGTTTGCGTTCCACAACATTGATATTTGGACTGTGTTGAGGAAGACTTATCCCAATCATATCCATCATACCCTTACATTTATTTGCATCATTGTCGGAACCGTTCATTGGTTTCCAGTTTGACACTGGGGCACACTGGGGTGCTTCGTCTACAATACTGTTTACAGGTTCGGACGTATCAATGTTTAATTGTACTGATTCGGGTGAGGATAGTGGTTCAGAGGCGGTTGTGGTTGTATCTGACATGATGATACGTATATATGTATATTAGTGCGTTTTGATTTAAGTTGTTTTGGACGATCCATTGCAAAAGTCGTTCATATCTTTCATAGACGAAGATGTGTGTTTGCACGTCACTGAACAATCACAGTCATTCTTCTTGTCGGTTGCCGAAATCCCCACCATATATGCGGGTGATTTATTTGTTGCCGTTCTATTTAACAATGAGCAAAATGGAAAACATTTGCACACATTAAGTTTATGTTGCTTGACCGCATTGAAACATGTCAGCTTGCAGAACAGTTGGGGTAGTTGAGACATACACAGATAGATAGATATACACCTTCGGACATTTAAGTTCGCACAAAAATACGAATTAAATTATTCAAAGTTTAGGTCTTTTCATACCTTATGTATAGTTTGTTTATAGCAATTCGTTAAAACTGCTTGATTACTTTTGATTTCTCTACATAGATAACTCGGTCTTTTTAAACCATATATTGCTTGATATGCTATCTTGTAAATATTTGATGAACCATTGCGGTCCCTGTTCCACGACCCACAACCGCTCTTACAGCGTAGTAGTCCGTGAACCAACCGCATATCATCTTTATTTGGTCTTGGATTTTTCCTTACCATAAACTTCTCACATACTCCTCCATCACATTTGGAGCATTTACAGGAACTTCTAAACTCATCCACTAAATACACCTTGTAGTTGTTTTTACGAAGCAAACTTCTCATTCCTATTCCTAATGTTGGTTCTTTGTATTTCATTTGCTGTCGCTGTTCCCAATCACCTATACAAATAACAACCTCATCTGGATTACCATATGTCTTCCTAAAATTACTCATCATCTTTTGTTCATTGCGTTTGATATTGATATGTCTTCCAAACTTTAACTTACGAAACAAATATTTTGAATAAAAATCAAATAATATATGGTTTATTCTATTCTTTTCAGCTATGTATGCCTTGAACTTATCTATACAAAGTGTTTTACGATTATACAAAGACAATTCAGTTTCATATTCAATTACACTCTTTCCTTGTATTTTATTGGTTTTCATACCCAATATGATATTGTTGTATTTTTTCATCTTGGTTTCCTTTCTTCGCTGGTTTTGTGAATACCGAAATACATTTGCATCTTTTGATGCGTCATCAACGCAATATATCAAATCTTCCTTACCAGGGTCAATCCCAATAATTTTCTTATTATGTAAAGCAGAGTAATCATTCAGTTCATCAATATACAATTCTTTTGATATACCTTTCTTCGCATTTGGTAATCTCTTTCCCACCAAATCATCACGAATAAATAATATAGAAACTCCCACTCCATCCGTAGAAATCATATGATGGAATGAAAAATCTGTCTTATGAAATACCTTCTTTTCTGTGCGAAAAAAGAACTTCCATATTTTATCTTCGTGTTTTTTTGTGTTGCCTTGATTGTTATAATCACTTTTCTTTCCTTGTTCTTTTCGTAAAAGCAAATATACTAATGTTATTGTATCCAACCTAATATAACCAGGTGATATACTACTTCGCAAAGGAAAAACATTACTGATTGTTTCCTCGTCATTTTCAACTCGTTTCATCATAGCAATCATACAGGGTAAATAATCCATCGGTTTACATTTCAAATCATAATAGATGCTTTGTTTTTGGAACTTCTCTTTATCAGGTAGAATATGTTTCTTTTGTTGGGTAATCCATTTATGATAATGTGGATGTGTTGTATAATCAACATCACTCTCTACATTCAATAAATCATTCTTTATTTTTCGCAGTTCCTTTTCCAAATATCTAATCCGCGTTTCCTTTTCTTTTTTGGTAGGAAATATTTTTCTTATTTTCTCAACCAGCATCTTCTTTTTCCAGACAACATTTACAAAGCGTTCTACATAATCTACATAATGTAGTTGGATATTATTTTCATACATCGTCATAATGTCTTCACATAAATAAGAAAGCACATTACTCATATATTCATAATCTAATTGTTCTGGTTGCGTATATGGTTTGTAATGCTCTGTATAGAATGAGGTAAGGTTCTCTATGAGGTCTAATGTTTCTTTCTTGGGTAATCTTCCTTGATTAGTATGTTTTTCTCCACAAACAACTTTCATAATATTCAAAATCAAAACTTTATCAATAGTAGGTATGGTATGAGAGTATGTTTGGTAATAATGAAGAATATACATTTTTAGAAATTGCAAAGTGTGAATAACGATTTTGTGTGCCTTGATGACTACATCATTAATTTTCTTTGTATTTATTTCAGGGTGTTTTAGTATGCTTTTCAGAGAGGTCTTGGTGGATTTGAAAAACTCTGGTGGTTTCTCTTTCGCCTTTTCCATCCCTATATATTTACTAAACATTTTATTTTTAAGTAATTTCTTGATATATTCCTAAATATTTTCGTCAACCTCTTTTTTTAATTTTTCTTTTCTTTTCAAATATTCACGCCTATTGTATTCTTTTTTTTTTTCTGGTGTAGGGGTATATTTTTTATTTCGTTCCTTAATAACATCTTTATTCTTTTCATAATATTCTTTCTTATATGAAGGTGCTGTATATTTTTTGAGATGCTCTTTGGTTGCTTCCAGTTCCTCTTTTAGTTTAGCATTTTCTTCCAATATTTCTTTTATTTTTTCTTCATTCATTATGATATTGTATATAATAAAAAAATATTTATATCTGTTTATTATATTTTGTGCGAACTTAAATATTCAATGGTATATAATTTATCATATCTATGTTGTTTTTGTATTATGGTTATGATGTAGATAACAATAATACCTGTAAATATAACATCTGAAATGTCATGTAACGTGTATGAGCTATGTGATGTTGCGATTAGGAATATCTGATGACACCAAATAGATGGAGTTCTCGGTGACAATGATGTACTCTGAACTGCTCTTGTAAAACTTTGAAATGGGTGAGGTATATTCCTCTTCGCTCTTCACAAGGAGCTTCTCCTTGTTATCGCGAATCCCGATGAGTGCCTTATTGTCTAAAGATGCGGACCAGTAGTCCATGATAATAGGCTTATCTTCTACAATAGCAATTTTACATGCATGCTTTAGAGTCACGTCGGTTGGAAGGCGATAATTTGTCTGGGAAGATGTGGAAGGGGTGGATGTTGTTGATTCGACTGAACTAGACATTGGCTTTAATGTACTACCTATAATTTTCTTTATATATTTTTTGAATGTCTATTGTTCATTCTTTCACATATGGACCTGTAAACGAATGAATACGTCGTTTCTGTGGAAATGTTGTACCTACGTACTACAAATTATACGTATGTCACAACTACGTGATATACTTTGTGGATACGGGCATCATATGTTTCAATATATAAAATGTTTAGTAGATCAGACAGAGTCCGACGGTCGTGTATATTCTGTACAGTGGGTATTGCATGGATTCAATGTGATCGGTCATGTATATACCCTGCGTCTGTGTCATACTCATTCGGTAGAAGAGGCTAAAGATGGTGCAACCCGAGCCATCGCACTATATATTGATTTTATTACACAGCTGTCTATTATGGATATGGGGAATGATGGAACATGTACATCTACGTCTGTTCCATTTAC
>JGI26250J51715_1000596_pt1 | contig 10787 bp, 3 predicted proteins | sample SaaInlV_150m_DNA_4_FD_51715 | JGI IMG/M metagenome (IMG submission 51715) | reverse complement strand
TGGAAGTTACTGGTAAAACAACATTACAAGATGACGTATCTATGAACGGACATGTAGATATTAGTGGTGATTTGGTAATAAATGGTAATCTAACTGTGTATCAATATGATGATGTAAAGAAGATTAATACAACTGTAAATGATTATACATTAATTGTTACCGAAGACATCTCATTAAATGGAGAACTTAAAATATCTGGTGATGCTTCATTCAATGGAGATTTATATGTCAAACAAGCAACTACATTAGCTTCCATTCTTGATGTTGCCAAGGCTGCCACCTTAAAATCAACCTTAAAGGTTTCCAAGGCTGCCACTTTAAGTTCCACGTTGGCTGTTACTGGTGCTTCCACCATGGGTAGTACGTTGAAGGTAAATGATACTTTGACTGTATCCAAGGCTTCCACCCTAAGTTCAACTTTGGATGTTGCCAAGGCTTCCACCTTGAAATCTACTTTGAAAGTTTCCAAGGCTGCCACATTAAGTTCCACATTGGCTGTTACTGGTGCGTCTACCATGGGTAGCACATTGAAGGTAAATGATACTTTGACCGTCTCCAAGGCATCCACCCTAAGTTCCACTTTGAACGTTGCCAAGGCTTCTACCTTGAAATCAACCTTAAAGGTTTCCAAGGCAGCAACATTATCTTCCACATTGGCGGTTACTGGTGCTTCTACCATGGGTAGCACATTGAAGGTGAATGATACTTTGACTGTATCCAAGGCATCCACACTAAGCTCAACTTTGGATGTTGCCAAGGCTTCCACCTTGAAATCTACCTTGAAGGTTTCCAAAGCTGCCACATTGTCTTCCACATTGGCTGTTACTGGTGCTTCCACTATGGGTAGCACATTGAAGGTAAATGATACTTTGACTGTATCCAAGGCATCCACACTAAGTTCCACATTGGATGTTGCCAAGGCTTCCACCTTGAAATCCACATTGAAGGTTTCCAAGGCAGCCACCTTAAGTTCCACATTGGCTGTTACTGGTGCGTCCACCATGGGTAGCACATTGAAGGTAAATGATACTTTGACTGTCTCCAAGGCATCCACATTGAGTTCCACATTGGATGTTGCCAAGGCTTCCACCTTGAAATCCACCTTGAAAGTTTCCAAGGCAGCCACCTTAAGTTCCACATTGGCGGTTACTGGTGCGTCCACCATGGGTAGCACATTGAAGGTAAACGATACTTTGACTGTATCCAAGGCATCCACTCTAAGTTCCACATTGGATGTTGCCAAGGCTTCCACATTGAAATCTACATTGAAGGTTTCCAAGGCTGCCACATTATCTTCCACTTTGGCTGTTACGGGTGCTTCCACCATGGGTAGTACTTTGAAGGTGAATGATACGTTGACCGTCTCCAAGGCATCTACCCTAAGTTCAACTTTGAACGTTGCCAAGGCTTCCACATTGAAGTCCACCTTGAAGGTTTCCAAGGCTGCCACCTTAAGTTCCACATTGGCTGTTACGGGTGCTTCCACCATGGGTAGCACATTGAAGGTAAATGATACGTTGACCGTCTCCAAGGCATCTACCCTAAGTTCCACTTTGACCGTTGCCAAGGCTTCCACCTTGAAATCCACATTGAAGGTTTCCAAGGCTGCAACCTTAAGTTCCACATTAAATGTGACAAACGCAACTAAATTAGGTTCTACATTGGATGTAAGTGGAGATGCGGTTTTCGAACAGGATCTTACAGTGAATGGTGACTTGAACTTAAATGGTGACCTCAACTTAGGTGGCTTTGTTACAATTGATAATTCGGAGAATGTCATGACCATAGATACTGGAAATATAGAAGATACTCCTTTTGTAGTTAACGGAACATTATATGCTAATAAATTTACATCTGCTGTTACATCCAGTACCGGTTCGACTACTGCTTCAGATTTGACAGTTGGTGATGTAAGTGGTGTAAAATTTACGAGTTATAATCTGGGATTAGCGATTCAAACACGTGTAGACGGCTTAACTCTAAGTAATGCTGTGGTAATTGATGAAGATGGCGATGTTTCGTTTAATTATAATATCCGTGTTGTCAAGTCAGCTGACATGGAGTCCACATTGAATGTATCCAAGGCTTCCACCTTGAAATCCACATTAAAGGTTTCCAAGGCTGCCACATTGTCTTCCACATTGGCGGTTACTGGTGCTTCCACCATGGGTAGCACGTTGAAGGTAAATGATACTTTAACTGTATCCAAGGCATCTACCCTAAGCTCCACATTGGATGTTGCCAAGGCTTCCACCTTGAAATCCACATTGAAGGTTTCCAAGGCTGCCACATTAAGTTCTACATTGGCAGTAACTGGTGCTTCCACTATGGGTAGCACGTTGAAAGTGAATGATACTTTGACTGTATCCAAGGCATCCACCCTAAGTTCAACTTTGGATGTTGCCAAGGCTTCTACGTTGAAATCTACCTTGAAGGTTTCCAAGGCTGCCACCTTAAGTTCAACATTGGCTGTGACCGGTGCTTCCACCATGGGTAGCACGTTGAAGGTAAATGATACGTTGACTGTATCCAAGGCATCTACCCTAAGTTCCACTTTAGACGTATCCAAGGCATCCACATTGAAATCAACATTGAAGGTTTCCAAGGCTGCCACCTTAAGTTCCACACTGGCAGTAACTGGTGCGTCCACTATGGGTAGCACGTTGAAGGTAAATGATACGTTGACTGTATCTAAGGCATCCACTCTAAGCTCTACTTTGGATGTATCCAAGGCTGCCACTTTGAAATCTACCTTGAAGGTTTCCAAGGCTGCAACATTGTCTTCTACTTTATATGTTTCGGAGAATGCAACATTCGCAATGGATGTATCTATGAACGCAGATGTGGATATTAGCGGTGATTTGGTGATCCGCGGTAATTTGTCCGTATATCAAACAAAAGATACAAAGACCATTAATACAACCATTAATGATTACACCTTGATTGTTACCGAAGATATTTCTTTGAACGGAGAACTCAAGGTATCTGGTGATGTGTCTTTGAATGGAGAACTCTTTGTTTTGAGTGATGCGTCTTTCAATTCGGATGTTCGTGTGGGTGGATACTTGGAACAATGGTAAGTGTGATGTGGTTTGATTTGAAATTATGATTATTATAATATGATAATTTCAAAAAAGATGTTTGTGGGTTATGTTTGTGGGTTATGTTTGTGTTAGTTTATGATTGTTGTGCTTTATGATTTTGCTTATGACAGATTATTATTATTCAATATTGTCATGATATTATCTATTTGGGTTTGTAAAGCAGCGTTTGTAGTTTCCAGTTCTGTTATATTTGATTCGGATGTTGTTACCTTTCCAGATAAATCCTGAATTGCTTTTACAAAAATAGGTAGTAACTTTCCATATGCCGCTTCTAATCTTTCTGGGTCATTATCACGTACTAATCCGGGCACAGTGATTCCGATTTCTTCTTGAACTTGTTGTAATTCTTGCGCGATGAATCCCATTTCAGGTATATCCACTTTTCCTCCGTCGCGCATATTCCAGTCAAATTTCACTGGATTTAGTTTGTCAACAAAGGCGATTCCATTAGTTAAAGGTTGAATATTTTTCTTGTCTCTTGCGTCACTTAAACCGGATACGCTTGTCTCCGCACATCTTAAATACGCAATCGCACTATTACCCAATACAATTTCATTAGATGCCGTTATTAACGCGCTATTTCCGAGCGCGGTAGAATTGGTCCAACTCGCATTTGCCGCAAGGTTTGTATTAGACCCAATAAATGTATTATTTGATGCGGTTGTGTTAAATTGTCCGGCGTGGTATCCAATCGCAGTATTGTGATCGCCACTTGAGTTGGATTCTAACGAACCAACCCCAATTGACGTATTAGAATCGCCACTTGTGTTAGCTTTCAATGTATCACTTCCAATAGCTACATTCTCACTCCCTGCGTGGTTTATGTGTGAGTTTTTTCCAATAGTAGTATTCGTATCAGTATTAAAATACTGTATATTAACATTAGCGTTTAATGAAACATCTCCTGCTACAAATAACCCACCATTTAATGACATATCTTCACTAACAATCACATCATAATTGGTAGTAGTAATATACTGAATATTTTCACTGGAGTATGAACCAAGTATATTTACATTATTACTTACTGTAAGGTCACCGCTAATAGTAACATTTGAATTAAAACTGGCGTCACCAGCAAGATAGAAAGAAGTATTTGGATTATTAAATGTAAATCTTGGATATATATTAGTAACAGTTTGTGAGGTAGTAGTAGTAATTTCGTATGAAGTAGAATTTTCTGTGTAACTAATATCACACGTAAAATTATTAAATAGACCCGTACCAGTAGGATATGTAAGTGAAACATTAAAGCCATTATCAGATAATCTACCATAAGCACTATAGCCTAAACCATTGGGGTAAATTACCTCACGTTGCGTCCAGCTGTTATTTATCAAGGTATATATTACTCCGTTTTGCGGCATTAATAATGCTTTAGTTCCATCGGAACTAATCTGAGCGTCGCGTATACCGTATGGACTATATTGGTTTGTGGTTATACTATTACCGTAATCCGCCCAACCTGTTCCAGTGTTTACGAATGTTCTTGCAAAATTAGCGGTAGTAGTTACTGACAAATAGTTTGCATTTTTACTAAAGTAAATAGTTTTTATATGGTAATTAGTCAAATAGATATTATCTGTTTCGTAATAAGTCCAAGCTTGGCTACCAGATGTAACAGAATTACTATATATGTGAACACCTTGATACCCCGACCCACTGAGATTTCCGAAAGCTACAAATACAGTAGTTCCATTATGTTCTATATCACAACCCAACTCTGAATTATAAACGGGTGTCTGTGTAATCTCAATACATTTATGATGTTGAGACCATGTATTTTGATATAGGTCGCTTTTTTTCCAAACTTTCATAGCATACTGTGTATCAGTTCTTCCAGTTAGAACAGCTAAAAATTTAGCGTCGCGGCTTATCATAAGATTCGGTGTTCTAAACCCGGATATTGTGGAGCCCCACGAATTAGTTATAGACATATCTGCTGCCATACTACTGTATGTCACACTAATCTCCTCCCAAAATGATAAACTCCACGTGGCGGCAGCTGGGGTAGTACCAGCTGTATTGCACGCAAATAAAAACCAACCATAATACCCATTTAAATTTGTAGTATAAATATAGGTGGTTGTATTTGTCATATCGCCGAAACTATAATCAAGGGGATCAGTTGGTTGGCCTGTACCACCATAGGGACCATTTTTAATTGTAGTTAATTTCAGTCTATTAAAATATGATTGTGCTGATTGTGCCGTAGAAACCGAAGTATATGGATATCCGGCATATATAGGGGTATTAACGTATAATACTTTACCACCAAGTAATCCCCATGACTTAGGTAGTTTATATTGTAGAGTGGTGCCTGTATATACTTCTGTTTCTGTAGTTATGCTACTATCATAGTATACAACTAATGCCATACCACCTTTTGCTTGATCTCCACCACTGAAGAAACGGTAAGGATCGCCTAACGCCATAACCTGACAAGTAGTATCCGCATCAAAGAAACTACCATAACCATAGTAGGCACTCGGAGTATAAACAGAAGTAAGTTCAGGTAAACTGACGTTTGGTACTTTTATAAAATTGCCGGAGTAATCTCCGGTAGCAGTTGATTCATACACAGTGTTTGTTGTAGTTATATTACTTGTTATTACATCTATATTTTGTGACATTTTAAAATATGCGGTCGAAATATCATTACAGACTATACTATTTGCATTCATAAACCCATTTACTGATAAATCATGAACTGTTACTATTGTGTCATTATCAGCATCTTTGATAGTTATTTGTGGGTAAGTATTGTAGTATGTTGTTTGTGTATTAAGGGTTATGACCTCAGGAGATGATTCTGTAGGTATAGTATATATTCTCATTCTTGTATTATTAGAAGTCGGTTTATTGTACTCAGCATATACTATAAATGACCCATATTGATTTATAGCTAACCCCATCGAAGTTGTGTTTATGGGTAAAAATGAACCAACTAAATACCACCCTGGAGTTGATATGCTGGCTACATATGGAACGGTTTCATATAGTCCAACTGATAAATACTTATATACCCCTAACATCTGACCTGATGAACCGTAATAGGATATAATTAAACAATCTCCGTCTATATTAATATTGGCTGATAATCCACTGGCGGAAGTGCTATTTGAAGCAATTATTCTTTGATGATTAGTTATTGTACTATTTATTATATCACTTGCGCCGAATATATAAGGGTATCCTGCTGGATAGTTATAGCCCTTAAATGAATATATTAATTTATTTCCCAACTTATTCAAGAAAAGATGGTATCCAGTGAGTTGTCCGTTGGTTTCTAAGTCGTTGCCATGTAATACTCCAATTGATTCCCATGCACCAGACGTAGTTCTAAATACTGCGATTACACCTTTTTTACTATTATAACTATAGTCAGGGTTTGATATTGCAACAATATATTGGCCATAAGAATCTTTTGTTATAGCTACTTTCGTGTGTCTTGTTATTATTATATAATAACTATTAGCGGTATCGGTATTGTAGGAATTATATAAATTTTCATTAAAATTATTATTAGCAATCGCATTAGTAATGGTTAAATTAGTATTTTCAGTCCAGGTTGAATTATTATATTCATATATGTGTGCTTTGGCATTAGCATATTGTGAAGTGGAACCTACAGACCCAGAAGTGACATTTTTTATAATAATAGTATTACCATCGTATGTAAAATCAAAAGTATTTTGATGAGGATAACTAGCGGTACCTACAGTTATGGATGTATACGATTCTTGTGTAAATGGAGGACTATTATTACTATCATACGAATAGTCAACTATAGATACTGCGGTGGTAGTAGTATATGCTATTCTTATAATATCATTAGAACTAATATCGCCCATTGAAAGATCCGTAGCGGAAGTAATATGTATTAATTGTAAATATCCGTAACAAGTAGATGGCAATGTTAATGATGTAGCATCATATGTTTCTGTATTTTTATTATATTTATACATATAGAATGACGTTGAATTTGGTTTTAATATTCCATAAACACCTCCATTAAAAGACATTGCTGTTCCATTCATATACATTGTACTGTATAATGATCCAGCGTTATCTCCGGATAATACAATGTCAGATCCAACTTGTTCCCAATCGTTACCAACAATTGTGTTATCCGGAACATATGTAGTTTGGGTATCGAACGTTGTATATGGTTCTATTACTGCATTCATACTGAAATATTCACTATTAATATATCCTTCTACGGAAAGGCTTCCGTTAAGTGAAAGATCACTGTTTATATCGACAGCACCAGGCGCACCGGCTGAACCTTGTGCTCCAATGGCACCTTGTGCTCCAGTGGAACCTTGTGCTCCAGTGGAACCTTGTGCTCCAGTGGAACCTTGTGCTCCAGTTACGCCTTGTGCTCCAGTTACGCCTTGTGCTCCTTGGTTTCCTTGTGCTCCAGTTACGCCTTGTGCTCCTTGGTTTCCTTGTGCTCCAGTGGCACCTTGTGCTCCAGTGGCACCTTGTGCTCCAGTTACGCCTTGTGCTCCAATGGCACCTTGTGCTCCAGTGGAACCTTGTGCTCCAGTGGAACCTTGTGCTCCAGTGGAACCTTGTGCTCCAGTGGCACCTTGTGCTCCAGTTACGCCTTGTGCTCCAGTTACGCCTTGTGCTCCTTGGTTTCCTTGTGCTCCAGTGGCACCTTGTGCTCCAGTGGCACCTTGTGCACCAGTGGCACCTTGTGCTCCAGTTACGCCTTGTGCTCCAGTGGCACCTTGTGCTCCAGTTACGCCTTGTGCTCCAGTGGTACCTTGTGCTCCAGTGGTACCTTGTGCTCCAGTGGTACCTTGTGCTCCAGTGGTACCTTGTGCTCCAGTGGTACCTTGTGCTCCAGTGTCACCTTGTGGTCCATTTCCTTCAATAGCACTAAGAGGGATAGAATTATTAGGATATTGAGCGTATAAATTACCACATATGTCAACTCTTCCAGTAGAATTGAAACTAACATCTCCACTAACGCTTAAATTACCATTTAAAGAAAGATCTTGAGTAACAATCAATTGATAATCATTAACAGTAGTATTGATAACAGAAGTATTTTGTTGTTGTTTCACTTCTAAGTTGCCGGTAATAGTTAAATCTCCATTAAAAGAAACATCACCACCAACTACAAGCCGATAAGAATCTGAAATAGTAAAATTAGCCTGGTGAGTATAATCAGTGTTAGATGCTAATAGTCCAGTGGCACCTTGTGCTCCAGTTACGCCTTGTGCTCCAGTGGCACCTTGTGATCCAGTGGCGCCTTGTGCACCAGTGGCACCTTGTGCTCCAGTTACGCCTTGTGCTCCTTGGTTTCCTTGTGCTCCTTGGTTTCCTTGTGCTCCAGTTACGCCTTGTGCTCCTTGGTTTCCTTGTGCTCCTTGGTTTCCTTGTGCTCCAGTGGTACCTTGTGCTCCAGTGGCACCTTGTGCTCCCGTAGCTCCTTGTGCTCCAGTGGCACCTTGTGCTCCCGTAGCTCCTTGTGCTCCAGTGGCACCTTGTGCTCCAGTGGCACCTTGTGCTCCAGTTACACCTTGTGCTCCTTGGGCTCCAGTGGCACCTTGGGCTCCAGTGGCACCTTGTGCTCCAGTGGCACCTTGTGCTCCAGTGGCACCTTGTGCTCCAGTGGCACCTTGTGCTCCAGTGGCACCTTGTGCTCCAGTGGCTCCTTGGGCTCCAGTGGTTCCTTGGGCTCCAGTAGCTCCTTGTGCTCCAGTAGCTCCTTGTGCTCCAGTGGCTCCTTGTGCTCCAGTAGCTCCTTGTGCTCCAGTGTCACCTTGTGGTCCATTTCCTTCAATAGCACTAAGAGGGATAGAATTATTCGGATATTGAGCGTATAAATTACCACATATGTCCACTCTTCCAGTAGAATTGAAACTAACATCTCCGCTAACGCTTAAATTACCATTTAAAGAAAGATCTTCCGTGGTGATTGATGTATACTCATTGACAGTGGTATTAATAATAGTGGTATTGCTCTGATTTGTGACAGTTAAATTACCAACAATATCCACATTTCCATTCATGGAAACATCCGCTAATGTAGTTTTACCAGATATATCAATCGATTCAGAAACATTTACTGAACCACTAACATCCAACGTTTTATTCGGATTTCGTGTCCCGATGCCTAATTGTTGGAAACTCATAGTACGGTATAATACCTATATATATATAATTTTATATTTCTAAACTTGTATTCGGGGTATACTTGTCTATTTTATATAATTTATTATTCAATTGTTATATAAAATATGTTTGATTAGTCAGTGTAATTACATAAATCTACGGAATTTGAATACATATGTGTATCCATTAATGCTTGTATCTGAGTATATTTGTAATTTTAAATAGCTGGACGAAGTTCGTATTGTCCTTAAGTAGATTGTTCCTGTACCGGGATTTTTTCCTGAACGATGTAATTGTATTTCATCGCTCTTATCACTATTCGTTGTTCCTGAATACCATGATAATGTTCCTGTATAGGTTTCGTTATAATGGGTACCTCCATCATCCTTGTCATCGACTCCAACCGAAAACATATAAATACCACTTGTTAAACTTGTTCCTGAAATATTGGTATCCGTCCAAGTATTTGATGTGAGTGTTAAGCTTTGTGAAATGGTTTTAATTTGGTCGATTTCATTACCACTTGTAATTGCTAATCCAGTATGAGACAATTTACCGGTTACATCTACGTCTTGACTAAAACTAATATCATTAGTAAATGTTTTATGACCTCCAATGGACTGGTCTGAAAAATTATCTACTTTTACATTTAATGATGCGTCTACGTGATCTGTATTGTAAGCAATTGTAAATGACTTGGTATCGGCTGTATTGTCTGCTGTTAATATAATGTCCTTACCAGGGATGAGATTTACTGTATCTAAACCTTCTGCGATTAGACCATCCTCACCGTCTACGTTCCAATATTTGAATGTACTATTCATACGGATTTTGGCAACTCCAACCGATTGAAGTGAAACATCAAATCCTGAATCTTTGTCAAATTGTAACGTTTTAACATTCATGACGGGATCAACCAGTTCAGTATCTCCTGTATCTGATGTATGTTCAATAGTTAATACTCCTCCACTAATAGCAGAAGAAGGAATAGATGTATCCGGATAAGTGGCATATAAATTACCACCTACACGTAGATCATTACCGAATGACACATCTCCAGTAACATGTAATGTGGAACTTAAAGTAGCAGCTTTGGAAACCTTTAATGTAGATTTTAAGGTAGACGCCTTGGCAACGTTCAAAGTGGAACTTAGGGTGGATGCTTTGGATACAGTCAACGTATCATTGACTTTTAGTGTGCTACCCATGGTGGAAGCACCAGTAACAGCCAATGTGGAAGACAATGTGGCAGCCTTGGAAACCTTCAATGTGGATTTCAAGGTGGAAACCTTGGCAACATCCAATGTTGAACTTAGGGTGGATGCTTTGGATACAGTCAACGTATCATTGACTTTTAGTGTGCTACCCATGGTGGAAGCACCAGTAACAGCCAATGTGGAAGACAATGTGGCAGCCTTGGAAACCTTCAATGTGGATTTCAAGGTGGAAGCCTTGGCAACATCCAATGTTGAACTTAGGGTGGATGCCTTAGATACAGTCAAAGTATCATTTACCTTCAATGTGCTACCCATGGTGGAAGCACCAGTAACA
>JGI26250J51715_1000550_pt1 | contig 11280 bp, 6 predicted proteins | sample SaaInlV_150m_DNA_4_FD_51715 | JGI IMG/M metagenome (IMG submission 51715) | reverse complement strand
AACTGTATAAATTTACTATGAATGCAGCTAAAAATGCTTTTTCATCAGTAGCATCAACGGGACGCTATGGCAGACAGGCATCATCAGCTACGAGTGTTAGATTTTATTATCCAAGGGGTATCGATGTAGATTCAACAAAAATTGCTGTTGCTGGTGGCAACAAGGATTCAGTTCAATTTTTTGATTTTAATCTGGGTTTTATTAAGGAAATTGGCGGAAGTGCTGGAACAAGAATGACTGGTGCTCATGAAGCAATTAAAGCAATTGTAGCTGATGCTTCATTAAATTCAGGTGTTAACTTTGGTTTTGGATATTGGTCAAGTGGTAGCGCAGGTTTTACGAGTTGGAGTGGACATGAAACAACTGGTAAAGCAAGTCCTTGTNNTTCTCGTAATTGTTTCAAAGTTAAGGTTCATAAAGCTGGAGCTTTAAGAATTAATCAAATTATATCATCCGTTTCCCCTGGTGGTGGAACAGATGCAATGGCTTGGGCAAGAATGGCTAAACAATATTATTTACATGGCACTCATTCACCAATTGACAAAAATTTAGATTGTCAAAATAGTTATGTTTTAGTTATAGGAGATGGTTCGTGGTATAACCATAATAGTGCAAAAAGTACAGTCACAAGTTTAAGAACTGCTCATAAAATTAAAACCTTTACCGTCGCCTATGGAGGAGGAATTCAAGGTTATGCTTTAAATAATTTTAAAACAATGGCTCAAGCAGGTGGTACTAATGATGTAATCATTGCTAATACTACAGCTTCCTTAAAAGCTCAGTTAAAAGCAGCAATCTCACAAGTTATTGCCTCTAAATTATCTTTTACAGCACCTGCCATTACAGCAACCATTGAAAAAGGTGGATCATTATATCAAGCACAATTTGATTATGCTCAAAACAAAGAATGGGAAGGAACTTTAACTAGAACTGCAATTAACTCATCTGGGGTAGTAGATACAAAAGATAGTAAAAATTGGAGTGCAGCTGAAAAACTACCGTCCCCTGCTGCTAGAAAAATTTGGAGCGTAATCCCTGGAGGAACTGACTACAAATCAGGTTATAACAATTTTACTGATACAAATTGGTCTGAGATAAATGGTATGTTTCAATTAACTAACAATGAAGTCTCCGGCTATCATAGTATAAATGACAATCCAATTAATAGCAGAAGATGTAAAACTGCTCCAAATGTAGCAGATGGAACGGATGATGATGTCAAAGGTTTAATTAATTTTATTAGAGGTCAAGATTATTTTGACTATGATGCAGATTGTAAATTAACTGAAAAGCGTAATCACGTATTGGGTGATATTTATCACTCAGAACTTGTGGTAGTTGGTCCACCAACTGCTGAAACTGCATTTACAGGTCAAAACCAAGAAGCATATTGGCGATCAATTAAAGGTTATGATGCTTGGGCAGCATCTAAATCAACTAGAGAAGAAATAATTTATGTAGGTGCAAACGATGGATTGTTGCATGCATTTGAATCTGCAACTGGTAAAGAAAAATGGGCTTTTGCCCCTCCACTATTATTACCTGCATTTCCAGAAATGGTGAATGTGAATTTAAATAAAGCTGGTATAGGCGGATCAAATGCTATTTTTGGAGTAGATGGCTCCCCTGTTGTTCATGACATGTATTTTAAAAGTCCTTTAGGAACTACTAAAGCTTGGCATACAATAATGTTTGCCCCTTACGGCAGAGGTGGAAATGGATTTTCTGTCTTAGATATTACCGATCCTGCAAAACCTTTGCATTTATATTCTGTATTGAATGACACATCACGTCATAAAGTTCATGTAATGGACCATAATGGAGCTTTATCTGATTATGATTATATTGCTACTTCATATGGTTTAAGTTCATTTTATGAAGCTATACAAGTGATCGATAATGCTAATGAACCTAAAGGTTCTATGGTCTGTGATGATACGGGTAATAATCAATGTTATAAATCTAAAACTTGGACTTTTCCTGTAAGAGGAGTATCAAAATCTGATTTAACAATATTAATAGATGATTCTGTTTATACTAACTATAGTGTTACAACAGATGTTAATGGAGATACCGTTTTAGTTTTTCAAGATTACATTACTTATTATGGAGCAGACCCTAATGATGATAGCAAGTCTAGCACACAACTTGGGGTACTTATTAAAGCTGGTTCAGCTGCAACTGGAGTTATAACTCAACCAGAATATGAATATAGTAAACTTGGACAAACTTGGTCTGCACCTCGAATATTTAGATTGCCTAACAATGGTGCTGGTGATGCTAATATAGAAGATGATATTTATGTTGCAGCTATGGGTGGTGGTTATGGAGCGCAGTTTGAAGGTGTTGGGAGTGCATTGTTTGTCATTAATTTAGAAGATACTACTTACCCGGGACGAGTTCATAAAGTTATCGATATTGATGATGTGGTTGGAAATAATATAGTTAACTCTGTACCAGGATCACCAGTGTTAATTACTCCTGATACAGCGCGAGGTATAGATTATAGAGGTGGCCTTGTTTACTTAAATGATCTTGAAGGAAAAATAACTAAATATAATTTAACCAACATGGCTCTTGATGTTGATGGTAACGCGATTAACTTATACGACAACACAACTTTATTTACTTCAGGCTCAACCACAGCTAATGGCCGATACATGTTTCATTCAATGGATGCAACCATTGGTCAAACAACTAATTCTCTTTGGTTATATGCAGGAACGGGTGACTATGAAAGAATTGGTGATACTTCAGCTGGAATAGATAATTTATTATTAGGAATTAGAGATCCTAACTATCCATTATATAAAAACGTTGGCACACCAACTAACGCTGATGATTTAACTGATTGTAAAAATACAACAACTGATACAACTGGTGCTCAATGTCCTAAAGCAGGTGATCGTGGTTGGTACATTACTTTAAAAGATGCTAAAAAAGTAACTGCAGAACCAACTGTTTATCGAGGACTAGTTTATTATCCAGTATATCAACCTACTAAATCTGTTAATAAATGTAGTTTGGGTTTAGCAACAATTTGTGGTGTAGATGATGAATGTGGAACAAATGCTTCTTCAAAAATGGGTGCTACGGGAAGTCAATCATTAAAATTTGATAAAAAAACTGTAACTATAAACGATGATTGTAAGTTTGTTGGCCTTGGTGTGTTATCGAGAATTGTAGTATTTGCTGGTAAGTTGTTTGCAAATATAGCTGGGGAGTCTTCACAAAGCAAAAAAGACTTAGTATCTATTACGGCCGGAGTTGGAGATGTTTCAAGTTATCGAACTTCTTGGCGAGAAAATTACTAAAATAATTCATGGAATATTTACTGGCAGGACTTTTAGGTGCTATTTTTGGAAGTTTTGCCAATGTATGTATTTATCGGTTACCAATTAATAAAAAAATTTCTAAAGGACGATCATTTTGCCCAAAATGTAAAAAGAAAATTACTTGGCGGGACAATATTCCTATTTTCTCCTACCTTTTTTTAAATGGTAAATGCAGAAAATGCAAAAAACCAATCAGTGGTCAATATTTATTAGTTGAAATCATTAGTTCGGCTATATTTGTTTTTCTACTTTATTATTTTGGCTTATCACTAGACTTTTTATTATTAATAATCTTTGCCATGTTTTTGTTGGTAATTTATTTTATAGATTTAAAACATTTTATCATACCAAATGAACTGACCTATCCAATGATGATATTGGGTTTTTTAAAATCATTTGATCCAAACTTAAATACGATAATTTTTCCAAATTTCGTAAATTCTTTAATTGGTGGCTTATTGGGCTACCTTTTAATCTGGTCAATAATTTTCTTTTATAAACAAATTAGAAACAAAGAAGGTATGGGCTTGGGAGATGCTAAACTATTAGCAGTATTTGGTTTTTGGTTTGGCTGGTTAAGTGTGCCTTTTATAATTTTTCTTTCTTCAATTTTAGGTTTATTATTTGTAATTCCTTCTTTGATTAATAAAAAAAGAAAATTAAATTCAGAAATTCCATTTGGACCATATATTATTATTGCAGGTGTTACTTATTTCTATTTTTCAGATTTATTTAAATCTATTATATTTAATTTATAATGATGGAAAAATTTCTTTTTATAAATATCATTTTCTCAACATTAAATATTTTTTTACTTGTCTACGCTTATTCATTGAATTTTTTTTCAAAGTCATGGAGAAAAAAAGTTAACCAAGACACTCTTGTAGGTCTTGCTTTAATCTTTTTAACAATGGCAACTGGTTTTTTATGGGTTTTTTATTTTTATTTTGTACTTATATCTTAAAGTTTAATTCCTAATGCCGTTATATCATCTCTAAGTGTAAAGCCTTTTTCAGTAAGTATTTTTGTTGCATGGTTAATTATAGTTTCTGGTGAAGTTGTATTTAATTTTTTAATCTCGTTTTCTAGTCCTGTAACTTCAAGCTCTTTACCTTCATCTATATAACCTTCTGTGACACCATCAGTATAAATTAGGATTGTTTTGTCAGATATATCCATGGTGGTAGTTTTAAAAAAAGACTCATCTTTAACTGACATTAATCCCATAGGAGGCAAAGTTGATTTAACATATTCAAAATTAAAATTTTGATCTAAAACCATCATTGGTTCATGGCCCATATTTATAAATTCCATTTCTTTTTTTTCTAAATTTATTCGTCCCAAAATAACAGTGATGAACATTGATTGATAAGAGGAGTCTTTTACTTGATTATTCATATATAAGGCAGTTTTAGCAACTGATGAGCTCATTTTTGCTAACGATCTAAATACTGCAGCAGCATTTGCCATTAATATTCCAGCTTTAATACCTTTGCCAGTAACATCACCTAGTATAAAATAAATTTCATTATCATTCATTTGATAATAATCATAGTAATCACCTGAAACATCTTTTGCAGGTGTGTTTTGAGCNAATATATATTTTTCAATTTTTTTGTTANTTGGAAATAATTTCTTTTGAACTTCCCCAGCTATCTCTCTTTCTTTTTTTAAAATTGATTGTTTTTTTTCATTTTCAATAGCAATTGAATTTTCCTCTAAATATCTAAAATAAAGTGAGGTCATAAATACCAATGTTCCGGCAATACTTGAAAACAAAGAGTCTAAATAAAAATTAAATTGATAAATAATGATGCTAGATAAATTAATTACAAAAATTGAACCTACAAAAAAGATAATNCTAAATTTTGGCTTGATCTTTATAGGTATCAAGATCAAAAATATTACCAATATTAAAAAAATAATATTTTCTGCTAATTGAGTATAAATGTTTTTAAAAATACTTTCATTCTTTAAAATGTTGTCAATAATATGAGCATGAATTTCAACACCAGGAACTATTTTTCCATTTGAAATTTTAACAATATCAAAAAGAGCTTGAGCAGAAGATCCTACTAAAATTATTTTATTTTCAACTCTTTTTTGATCAAAATCGTTATTAATGACATCAATGGCTGAAATATAATTTTCTTTATTAAATTTTTTAAATTTAATATTAATTACTCCATTTTGATCACTTGGAATTGTATTTTTTCTTGTCTTAATTAATTCAATTCCATTTTTATTACTTTTTACTAATAAGTTTTTTTGACCTGTTGCAACTCTAACTGTTTCAAGAGCTAATGAAGGCCATATTCTGTTATCTATATTATAAAGTACAGGTACATTACGAATTATACCATCAATGTTCGGTATTAAAGAAATCGAACCAATACCACTTGCGGCATTATTAATTTCTTCTAGAGATGTGATTTTATTTTTATATTTATATATAAAATTTTTTGGATTATCCCCTTTGGCAATTACTCTCAATTTAGGTTTGGAATTATTTTTTACAAAATTGTCTTTTGGTTCTCCCAATATCGGCAAGACAACTTTTGATTGCTTTAAACTATCAATAAAAATTTTATTAGTATTGGGTACCTCAATATTTATAAATTGATCGCTTTCTTTTTGTAGTTGTGAAAGTAAATCTTGTGGATTTTGCCTATCTTCTTCACTAAAGACGATATCAAAAGCAATAGCTCGNGGACTATGTTGATTTAAATTATATAAAATTTTTGAATAAATATCTCTACGCCATGGAAACTGTCCTACCTTAGCAATACTTTTTTCATCAATATCAACGATGGTTACATCTTTAACTTCTCCCCTATTAAATGCTTTTTGATAAAAATCATAACTGATAAAAGATATTTTTTTAATTATGGGTGGATTAATAAATTTAATAATTATTAATAATAAAAAAATAACTCCTAAGTAAATATATTTTCTATTTATCATTAAAATAATAATTTTTTATTTTGTTCTATAAAATACACTTTGCAATAATAAAATGATCAAATGGTGTTTCTAATAAAAGTGATAGATTATATTTTAAATTGACCTGCTATTTCAACGAAACCATCAATTAAAAATTGAACAACAACAACTGCATCATATAAATGCACATATAAGTTTGGCGTATATAAAATGATCTCCATATTTGGTAAATTTACCAAAAAGAGGTTAAAATACTAGTTAATAAAATGCTCTTTTTTAAAACAAAAAAACCTATTCTAACAGAGACCAGAAGCGAGACTCAAGATAATGTTGATCTACAAATTATCAACAAGATGAATCAAGAATTTGCGATTTCTCTTGATTTGAATGAAACTTTAAACACAGCTCTACAAATTATTATTACAAGACTAAATGCTCAAGCTGCTAATATTTTTTTAATCAATAATAAAAAGAAAAAATTTGAATGTATTGCTTCTCTTAATCAGGAACATCTAGATGAGTATCAATTAGATTTAAAAGACGGGGTTATGGGAAGAGCNGTTGATCAAAGAAAATGTNTTCGTGTTGGAAATGTTAGAAAAGATGTAAGAGAAATTGCAGAATTTTATTTTGATCTAGATAATAAAACAAATTTTACAACTTATTCTGTATTGTGTGCTCCATTAATTGCAGCAAATGATTGTATTGGTGTAATTCACTGTTTAAATAAAAAAACAGATGAAAAATTATTTATTGAAGATGATCGAAAACTTTTAGAATTATTATCAACTCCAGCTGCTCTTGCTATTCGAAATGCAAAAATGGCTAAAGAAATGGTTGAACAAAATAAAATGCAAAAAGAAGTAGAAATTGTAGGGGAAATTCAAAAATCGCTTTTATCATCTAATAAAAAAGAACCTTTCCCATTAGCTGGAATAAACATTCCTGCAAAAGTAGTCTCTGGAGATTTTTATAATTTTAATGATTTAGGTGAAGGCAAATATGGTTTTGGTGTAGCAGATGTATCTGGAAAAGGAATTAAATCATCTTTGCTAATGTCTAAGGCATCAAGTTTATATAGCTGTCTTAGTAAAACTAATCTTTCGCCTGCAAGTTTATTAACACAATTAAATAATGAGATTTGTGAAACAATTTCTAGAGGAATGTTCGTTACAATGTTAATTGGAATTTATGACAGTAACTCCAAAGAATTATTACTAGCAAATGCTGGGCATGAACCTCCAATAATTTTAAATGATAAAAGTGAGTTTTCAAATTTTAATGAAGCAGGACCTCCTTTAGGAATTGTAGCAAAAACTACCTATAAGGAATATAAAGTCAAATTTGAAAAATCATCAATGTACATTTTTACAGATGGTATTACTGAAATTAAAAACCCTCAAGGTGAAGAGCTTGGTTCAGTTGGCTTTCAAAATTATATTACGAAATATAAAGAAATGCCTAATAATGAACGACTTCAAAAGATCATTGATAATATTTTAGATTCTAAATATGTACAAAAAGATGATCTAACAATTGTTGTTTTAGATGCTTAAAGCTTTAGGAAAATCTTAAAGANCTATATGGTTTTAGATCTAAATTAGTGTTTTCATTTGCGATCATTCCAGAAATAATTTTTCCTGATATTGGTCCCAAAGTCCAGCCCAAATGGTGATGACCAAAACAATAAAATATATTTTTATGATTTTTTGATGGACCCATAACTGGTAGAAAATCGGGTAAAGAAGGTCTAAAACCTAACCATTCGTCCTCATGTTCAGGTAAATCTCCAAGCATATATTTTGCATTATTAATTAAGTTTTTTACTCTAGATTTTGACAATGGGTTATCTAGCCCACCAAACTCAACTGTTCCAACAACTCTTAAGCCTTGTTCCATAGGAGTAATTCCAAACCCTCTATTTGAAAAAATGACTGGTCTATTTAGTAAATGATCGCAACCTTTAAAGTGAACATGATATCCTCTTTCAGTATCAAGAGGTATTCTCTCACCTAGGTTGTCAGTTAATTTTTTAGAAAAAGCTCCACAAGCAATTACTGCTTTATCAAAAATAAAACTTTGGTTATCAGTTTTAAAAACTGGTTTTTCTCCATCAAAGTTAATATCATTAATATTTACTTTGTTAAATTTTCCACCTTTTTTTAAAAATAAATCAAAAAGTTTTAAAAGAATTTTTCTAGGATTTCTTGCATGTTTTGCATATGGATAATAGACACCTGCATGATAAAAAGGTTTAATATGAGGTTCAAGATCATGAATTTCAGCCTTGTTAACTAGTTGCTGCTCAACTCCTAATTCATTTCTTATGTTTATTTCAAGCTCTCTGCTTTTCAAATCTTGATCATTCCAAATATAAAGAATTCCTTTATTTTCAACTAAACCCTCTAAATCAATTTCATCAAATAATTCATCATAAGCAGGTAATGCTAAATCTAAAATTTGATGCATATTTTTAGCAGTGTGCATCATATTTTTTGTTGTTGAATTCATGATAAATCTAACAAACCATGGAATCATTTTTGGAATATAGTTCCATTTTAAAGCTAAAGGTCCTGAGGAACTTAATAACATTGAAGGTACATCTGCTAAAACATCTGGACGATTTAATGGAACTGAAGCATAAGGTGAAAAGTGTCCTGCATTTCCATAAGAGGCTGCTTGAGTGCCAGGATTATCTCTATCAAATATAGTTACGTTAAATCCTTTTTTTTGTAAAAACAAAGCATTTGATACACCTTGTATTCCAGCACCAATTATACCTACTTTAATATTTTTATTCACGAGAACTTATATAATCAATATTTAAACATTGAATAGAGGTAAATTATACACACTTTATATTAGAACTGATTAAGCTATGGCCTGCTTACTATGAACCTTTGCGCTCAATACAATGCCAAATCCAATCATTGTCGCTAACATAGAAGAGCCACCATATGACATTATTGGCAGTGGCGACCCTACTATAGGTAGTAAACCTAGCACCATAGATAGATTAACTGTAATATAAATAAAAATTGAAAATGCAAAGCCAAAACAAAATAATTTTGCAAAACTGCTTCGTGAAATAACACCAATTCTAATAATTCTAATAATAATAATTAAATATAATAATAAAAGTCCAATTGATCCAATAAAACCAAATTCCTCTGAAAATAAAGTAAAGATGAAATCGGTATGCTTTTCTGGAAGAAAATCTAAATAACTTTGAGTGCCTTGCAGAAAACCTTTGCCTGAAAAACCTCCTGAACCAATAGCAATTTTAGATTGGATAATTTGATATCCAGCCCCCAATGGATCTCTATCGGGATCTAAAAAAGTTAAAATTCTTAGCTTTTGATAAGGTTGTAAATTTGAAATAATAAAAGGTAATGATATTAAAAAAGTTATAAAAGAGAAAAAGAAATACTTAATTTTAACTCCTCCCAACCATAATATAATCAATCCACTAGATGCAATTAATATAGAAGTTCCTAGATCTGGTTGAGATACAACCAGAATAATTGGAATTAAAATTATAGTTAAGGCAAAAAAAATACTATTAAATGAATTTACTTTCTCAACACTTACTCTGTGATAATATTTTGCTAGACATAAAATAATTCCTATTTTCATTAATTCTGATGGTTGAAGAGCTAAAAAATATAAATTCATCCATCTTTGTGAGCCAGACACTTTTATTCCATAAATAGATACCCAAATTAATAGTAAAATAATAATCCCATATAAAAAGTATGAGCTAAGGTGCCAAAATTTAATATTAAAAAAAGAAATTAGTAACATTAAAGCAAAAAATACTGATAATTTAATAAAATGACTTTTTGTATGATAAAGCAACTCGCCTCCATCGGTAGAATACATAACAAATAAACTTAAGGTTGATAGAATAAGAATACTTAACAATAAAATATAATCTAAATTTTTAACTTTTTGAAAAAAATTTTGATCTGAGTTTAGTCGAGTATGTTGAAACATTTAGATATTAAATTCTTTATAGTCTGGAAGTTTTTTTCTATATTGATGTCGATCAACTATTAATTTAAATAATTTAGTAGCCATTGGTGCTGCAGCTGAACTACCAGAGCCACCATGCTCTACNATGANGCTTAATGCATATCTTGGATTTTTATAGGGACCAAATGCTATATATAAAGCATGATCTCTTTCTTCATAGGGTATTTGAAATATTTTTAAATCAAGTTCACGTTCTCTTTTGCTAATTCTTTTAACTTGTGCTGTCCCAGTTTTCCCAGCAAATTGATACTTGGGATCATCTATTCGTGACTTGTATGAAGTTCCTCTTAATTCGTTAGTAGAACTAAACATGGCTTCTTGAATAATTTTTATATTTTTTTGATCATTAAATAATGGGATGTGTGAATTGTATAAATTATTATCTTTCATAGCCTTTTTGACTTGCTCTGATGTTAGTTGATTATCATCAGTTAAAATTTTAGGTTTAATTTTATAACCACCATTTGCTATTTGAGCAGTCATCAAACAAAGTTGTATAGGAGTTGTTTGAGTGTATCCCTGACCAATCCCAGTAATTAAAGTTTCACCTAGAACCCAACCTTTACCAATTTCATTTATTTTCCATCTTGTGTCTGGAAATTGACCAGCTTTTTCATTTTCAAAATATTCACCTAAAACTTTTTTTCCTAAACCAAATTTATCAGCAGTTACTTTTAATTTATCTACACCTAGTTTTCTTGCAATTTCGTAGAAATAAGTGTCACANGATTGTTTCATTGCATTATTTAAACTCATCCATCCATGTCCTTTTTCTTTCCAGCAATGAAAAGTTTGACCATGAAGTTCCATTTTTCCCTTACATTGGACTTTAAAATTAGTATCCATTATTCCATTTTCAAGAGCTGATAAAGCAACAATAGGCTTTAGAGTAGATCCTGGGGAATAAAGACCTGAAAGTGTTTTATTAATTAAAGGTTTTAAAGGATTATTTCTAATTAATTGCCAC
>JGI26250J51715_1000538_pt1 | contig 11399 bp, 7 predicted proteins | sample SaaInlV_150m_DNA_4_FD_51715 | JGI IMG/M metagenome (IMG submission 51715) | reverse complement strand
CCGTCAGTCGCAGTCGCTCTTATATCAAAACGTTCATCCTGCTTTAACATCTCTGTCAAACCCCTGAGAAGCAGCGAGTTTTTGTCTGCAATGACTATGTTGAGACAGGAGTTAGTTGACATGGAAAATCCAGGAAGAAAAGGAGTAACAGTTTCATTGCACAAGCAGGCATTCACTGCAGGTGAATATCCCAGATTTCCAGGAAAGATTCCAGCTTTTTCAGAACAGGCAAAAAATGAAAATACCGGATATTCAGCAAGAAGCTATCGTATCTCGTAGAAGCCGTACGTTTTCTGCAACACTTTGCTTGTCGTTAAAAACTGCTGAACCTGCCACAAAGGCATTTGCTCCTGCAGCAATTACTTCATTGACTGTGTTGACATTAACACCGCCATCCACCTCTAAATCCGCAGATGAACCGCAGATATCAAGCATGGCACGTAACTTTTGGATTTTTTCAGTACAGGACGAAATATATGATTGTCCGCCAAATCCTGGATTGACTGACATTACAAGCACAAGATCTATCTCCGAGATAATTTCCTCAAGACTGCTCACTGGAGTTGCGGGATTTATACTCACACCAGCCCGGACACCTAATTTGTGAATTTGCTGAATTGTACCGTGAAGGTGCGGACATGTCTCTTGGTGGACAGTGATAATATCAGCTCCGGCTTTGGCAAAGTCCTCAAGATAAAGTTCCGGATTTTCAATCATCAAGTGCACGTCCAGCGGGAGTTTAGTTACCGGACGCAGAGCCTTCACAATCAATGGACCGATGGTAATATTAGGGACAAAATGTCCGTCCATTACATCCACATGGATGTAATCAACTCCGGCCGCTTCGGCCTCACTAACTTGTTCACCCAGTCGTGCAAAATCGGCAGATAGAATAGAAGGAGAAATTTTAATTTGGTTCACAATACAAATCTCATAAAAAGTTTAAGTTGGACAACACTGAAAATGTGCTTATTCCGGCAGACAGGAATTAAACATAGTTTCGGTGTCTCTGGTGATAACAATAATACATTTTTATTATCAGCTGGTCAACGAAGCAAAAAGCGCCGGTAATTTTTCCGGCAGACGCTGGACATTGTCAATGACGGTATAATGGTTCTGTCCGAAAATTCTTTGCACATAATGATCGGCGCTCGGATCAAGTGTAAGACAATATGACATAATACCTTGCGTGTGCAGTTCCTCTACCGCTTTTTTTGCATCCATACGTAAATGTTGAGGATCACGTTCGTCAATATCAGCAGGTGATCCGTCTGTCACTATCAGCAGCATTTTTCTTTTTTCAGCACGAAGTGAAAGATGATGCCCTGCATGCCGCATGGCCGCTCCCATACGGGTCGATAAACCTCCCTGCATGCCGGCAAGCCGTCCCTTTGCTTCATCATCAAATGCTTGTTCAAAACGTTTAAGACGATAGTACCGAACGTCATGTCGTCCGTCTGAAGCAAAACCGTGAATTGCAAATGTGTCACCGATGCCTGAGATGGCGGTTGAAACCAAAGCGCTGGCTTCACGAGTGAGTTCCAGCACCGTTTTCTCTAAGCCTGCAAGCGTTTCGTTGGTCGATTCTGAGAGATCCAGCAGAATCAGAATCGCCAGATCACGGCGGTTGAGCACATTCTTCAAGGTGATCCTCGTATCAGGTTGATAGCCCATACGGATATCGATCATGGCTTCCACTGCTGCATTGATGTCAATTTCGTCACCATCCTCCAACTTACGCTGACGAATCATACCTTCCGGACGCAGACGGTCAACAATCTGTTTGATACGCGAAGTGATCGGCTTATGCTCAGTCAAAATATCTTCAATGTCCTCAGGATCACCCATTGGATAGCCACGTTCATAAACGGTGGCCCAGTCCGGACGGTGTAACTGAACCTGATAATCCCATTCCGGATAATGAAAAGGTTCACTGACAGCTTCCTTGCCTTCCAGTTGGTTAAAACTGATCCCTTTGTCCTCATACGGAAAAAGTTCCGTTTTCAAAGTCCAGATTTCTTGCGCATCATCTCCGGCATTTTCAACATCCAATTCGTTGACAAATTCCATCAGACTGACATTTTTACGTACTTGGCGTTGGTTAGCAGGTACATATTCCACATCGTCTTGCCAGGCAAATTCATCAAAGTCCCAGATAAAACGATTATCGTCACGGTAGGGAATCCGGATGCTTTCCAGCAGTCTCAAACTAGGAACCTCTTTGCGTGACGCAAGCACATTGAAAATTTCCAAACCCAGATGCCAGGAGAATTGAGGATCGTTTTTGCTGGACTCAATCTGGTTGTGAAATTTAACAGCAATCTCATCCAGACTGACATCGTTCACTCTGAATGAACTGTCCAAAAGAGCTAAGGCCAAACGTTCCAGCAACGGAATAGAAGCATGTTCAGGATGTTCTTTGTGTTGACAATGCAGGCTGCTCCAGAGTTTTCCAAGTCCCGGAAATTCTTTTTTCGCGCTGTACTCAACCCTGGCGTCCTCGACAAAACCAATGAAAAATCTTTGTGCCTGAGATAAATTTTCAGCAGAAATCGGTTCGCTTGTATAGACAAGATGAGCGGCCATATGTGCTGCAATTGCCCGATAAAGCTCGGTGCCTTTCACCAAAATTCCATCAACGGCATCAGGCAGGTGAAGCACACGAGCCTCAAGATATGGACGGAAACCAATATGACTCGTATCTGCGGGACGCAAAAAGAAGTCGCGTGCCCACAATGCACGCAGGTAGAAATTAAGTTTGCGCTGACTGTCAATAAACAGAGTTCCGCCGCGTTCTTTTTTCAGCACAGCAAGACTGTCTTCGGTCTTCAAACCAAAATATGCAACCTGCCCGGGGAGGTCACGCCGGTATGCATCTGCACCAAAATCTGCCCAACGTCGAAGTCCGGATAAGGTAAGTTTGGAAAGTAGTTCATCTGTGCAGCCCAGCATCGGTCGTAAACCGCGTGGAGCTTTTGCTGCTAAACGATGGATTAGACTAAAGTAACCGCGTAGTAGTTCCGGATCACCCAGACGTCTTGCGGCAGTAGGAAGGCTGGAAAATAAGAGAGCGATTACCTCTCCGGAAGTCATGGAAATCAACTTCATCGCAGAAGTGACGCATTCCCGAATTATGTCCTCACCGCACTCCTTGACAACTGCTGGTACATTTTCAAGATAGCTGACCACTAAATCAGCGCCTCGACCAAGTTCACTTAATCCGCGGGCACCATCAAGGTAGTCTTGAAGTCCAACAGAAGACATGCAGCGGCTTGCTTCCTGAAACGTAGCATCCAGAGTACCTTTTAACTCAGGAGCAGCCTGTTCCAAGCAATCACGGTAGTCATCAAGATTGATGCTCATTTGCTATCTTTTGTTTGTTCGTTTTTTAAAATTTTCAGCTTGGTCAAAAATATCTTCATAGACTTCACTTCTCCATACATCATCTTCATTTCTTTACTTGTATAATTCAACCAAAATTTGCATTTTCTCAGAAAATTAAATTGATTATTGCCATTTACCATTCTATTTATTTAAGCTGCCAGTGCAACATTTCTTAATACATTGTAGGCTGTTCGGTTGATGAATGGATGAACTTTATCACTCATCATATCATCATATTTTTCTGGAGCATTGAGCATAATTACTGCTGTAAGTTTCTCCGTTAATTTGGCTCGCATTATTTCTTCAAAAACCTTTTCCATGTCTTTATTTTTATTGTTGATTACTGTGTCAATTAATGCTTGGTCGCAAGACACTTCTTCTAAAAATTTACCTACAATTTCTACTCCTTCATCTCCTATCATTGCTTTGAATTGAAGGTTTATTTCTTCAATAACTTCTTTTACGGTTTTTGTTTCTTTTACCCTGGTTATGTTCCCATAACCTCCACCACCACCTGAGTTTTGCACATCTTCGTCCACTTCGCTTTTTAACTCTGGAATAGAATAATTCACCACTCTTACGTCTTTCAATTCCTTTTCTAAACTTTTACTGTCTGTGTTAGAAAGCTTGTGATTAAGGTAAATAAGGAACAGATAAAAATCTATAATTTCTTTGTCTCTGATATTAAACAGTGCTTTGATGTATTTGAAAACGCCCAAATAACGCCCCATTAAAATTCTGAACTCATCTCGTTTGTCACGTGTGAGGTCTTTTTCAAATTTGGTTTTAATTTGATGAATTAGTCCTACAATGACAGGCATATTTTTGGTATCTCCAGAAGTTGCTAATTTTACAATTTCTCTTACTTCTTTATTGGTGAAAATGTTGAAGTTAAGTAGTGCAATAATCAACTCTGTTAATACTTTAGGGTCGCTATTTTTGTTAGAAGTAACATCTTTTTGATACTTTTTGTAGGCTTTCATTATCTGTTCATACGAACCTGTAAAATCTATTACCAAAGTATCATCTTTACCTTCGTGCATTCTGTTTAAACGGCTGAGCGTTTGCACAGCGGCTTTATCTCTCAAAGGTTTATCGACAAACATGGTATGAAGCAAAGGCTCATTAAACCCTGTTTGGAATTTGTTAGCTACTATTAGAAACCGAATATTATCGGTTTGCTCAAACAGCTCTTCGGTTTTTTTGTTTTGAGGATTATGAGGTTTGTTCATACCATCTTCAGTAAATTTCCTGCCTTTTAAATTCGCAATACATAAGCTTTCAAACTCATCCTCAGATAAGTCTAATTTATCAGCATCTATACCTCCCGAAAAAGCAATGATTGTTTTGTATTGCAAACCTTGTTTTTTCAACTCTTCGTCCATAAAGAGCTTGTATTTCACGGCTGCAACTCGGCTACTGGTTATTATCATTGCTTTTGCTTTGCGATCAATTTTGTGAGCCGATTTATTCTTAAAAATGTTTAGCATACGGTTACATTTCTCTTTGATAATGGCGGTATCTTGAAAAGCTTTTAGCCGCAACGCATTGCGTACCATCATGGGAAGGTATTCTTTTTTTGTATCAACTTCCTTGTTGAGTTCATACAAGGTATCGTAACTGTAAATATGCTTAGAAACGTCCATGATATAACCTTCTTCTATGGCTTGATCCATAGAATAGACATCAAAAGCTTCCCACGTTTTGTTTCCTTTTTTATCTAAAAGAGGCTCCCCATTTTCATCTTTTTTAGCAACGCCAAAATGCTCTAATGTTTTATCACTTGGTGTAGCAGTAAGGGCAATAAATGCCATGTTGGGAAATTCCTTTCGAGAAATTTCTTCAATTAATTTGTCTTGTTTATCTTCTGGTAGCTCTTCAACTCCATCTTCATCGCATACAAAAGTATCGGTTAAGCCATCGTGTAAACTGCCTTCTTGCGAACGGTGTGCTTCATCAATCAAAACACAAATGCGTTTATCCGTCTGATCGGAAAGCTCTTTGAGGTGAGAAAATTTATGAATGGTAGAAATGATTACTTTCTTATTGTCTTCCAGAGCTTTTTTCAAATCAGCAGTATCTTCTGCATACTCGGCAATGCCCTCTGTAAGTATGGCTTTCTGAAAATCTTTTGATATTTGGTCGTCTAGGTTTATTCTATCGGTTAAGACTACTACACTATCAAAAATAGAATCATCTCCATCAAAGGCATTACGAAGATTTTGCACCATCCAAACAATGGTATTACTCTTACCTGAACCTGTGGAATGTTGAATTAAATAATTCAAATTTAATTTACCCGTTTCAGCTATTTGTTTTTTAATGTCGTCAACTACATCACGGGTTGCTCGTTGCTGGTGATAGCGTGGGAAAATCCAACTGTTGCCTTTGCCAGGATAGAGATAAGACTCTAAATAATTGAGTAACCTTTCAGGTAATAAAATATCGTGATACAAGTAATGAACAGGATATTCTCTCTTATCAGTAGCGACATTAACCAAATCCATGTTAAANTCTCTAAAATCGCTTTCTGAAGGCGGCTTGCCAAAAGNAGCTGCCATTTTTACGGTGTCGTTATCGCAGACAATGTGTAAAAAGGGTTGGCGGAAAATAGGCAAATCTAAATCTCTGCCTAAATACTGAGTTATGGCTTCTTCATAATCGCCACTTGTGCCTTGGTTTTTGAGTTCTATGGTTACAATGGCGAATCCATTAACCAACAGCACCACATCTAAACTTTTGTTTTGAGCCTCTCCCTCCGAGCCAAAAGTCCACTGGCGAATAGCGGTGAAACGATTTTTCTTATACAGCTCTGTTTGAGTGGTGTTAGAAGCTTTATTGGGTTTGAAATAAATTAAATCGAAGTGCAAATCATTGACGGATATGCCCTCTTGCAATACTTGAAACAACTGCTTGTTGGCTAAGGCGTGCTTAAAATGCTTTTGAAACTCTTTACGCCATTCGGTGTGGTATTGCTTTTGAAGTTCGGTTAGCTTTTCTTCTTGGGTATTGTGCAAAAACTCTTCTAAATCATGGAGGTACAGACACAGTTCTTTATTGATGGTGACATCTCTGTTTTTATCCAAGCGGTATTTACCATGTACCTCTAACTGATGGCAAAAATGCTTTTCAAATTCAGTTTCGTTGTCTCTGACCAAGTCGTTTTCATTTGCCATGGCTATACTACTCTTTTTATTCTTTTATTTTTTTAGTCAGCTTGCGTAAATCATCTTCTAACTCTTTTAAACTGCTTTCTTTTGCAAGCTGTTTTTGAGTTTCTTTATGCTTTTCATATTCTTCAGCTGATTTTTCCAAAGCCATTTGATGACTTATTGTTCCTGCGTGTGTCAACAATTCTTTTCCGTTTAGTTGCACAATACTATCTAATCTCGAAATCCAATCTTTCATATACATTGGTGTATTTTCGACTGCCATTGTTTCGGCAAAGGCAAGATATTGTTCAACAATTAAACCGAGTAGTTTTATTTCATCTTCTTTCAAATAGTTTTTGGCAACACTTACTTCTCGTTTATTTATCTTGGTGGTATTGTCTTTGTCATAAGATTGCATTCCCAAAAGTGGTAAATTAGCATCTGTTCTGCGGTAAACTAATTCTGCTGCGGTTTGCTGGCTAATTGCCCAAAGGAGCTTGTTTTGAACAACCTTGAAAAATGTCAAAGTGTTTTCATCTTTTGGATCATAGTCAATACTGGTCGTGTAAATATCTTTAATTTTCTGATAGAAAAACCGTTCAGAAATGCGTATTTCACGAATACGTTCTTGTAGTTCGTTGAAGTAATTCATAGAATTACCCGTTTTAAACCGATCATCATTTAGAGCAAAACCTTTTACGATGTATTCTCTAAGCTGACTGGTTGCCCATTGTCTAAACTTGGTAGCTACATTCGATTTTATGCGATAACCAACCGAAATAATAGCATCTAAGTTGTAAAAAACTTGTTTTCGTTTTACTTCTCTCGCACCTTCTTTTTGAACTATTAAGAAATCCTTAATAGTTCGATTTTCAGCTAATTCACCTTCCTCAAATATATTTTTCAAATGAATATTGATGTTAGGTACAGAAGTTTGAAACAACTCTGCCATCAATTTTTGCGTTAACCAGACAGTTTCATCTTGAAAACGAACTTCTAATTTTGTTTCACCGTTTTCATTTTGATAAATAATTATTTGTGAGTTGTTTTCTGCCATACTACACTATTTTTATTTTACCCGTAACAGCATTAAAAATTTCTATTTTGCGCACTTCTTCCAATTGCGCTATTTGGTTTTCTAGGTTGTTGACTAAGTGGTCTAATTTTGAAACTCGATCATCTAAATGTTCTACGATTCTTTTTTGTTCTACTCTATCCTTTGAAAATGGAATACGAAAAGTACCAGCTTGAAATTGAGAAATCATTGGCACAGCAGTAGAAGAAGTTAGTACCTCAATAATACTTTGAATATGCTTAGAATGTAATATATAATAAATTAGTTTTGGTTCAATATGAAGTTGATTTACCAATATCATACTTGGATTTATTGTTGCATCACCTATTTCACTTTCTACAATTGTAAACTTGCCAATACTTCCTCTCTGAACAATTAAAAGATCACCTAATTTCACCATTATTTCAGGTGACTCATAATATTTATCCCATGACAAATACTCTGGATCTGTTAATCTAATTTGGTTAGATTTACTAATATGCTTTGCACCTAATGTTAAAGCTCCTTCAGTTTCATCAAGAACAATATCTTCCTTGTTGTAACCTCTAAAGCCAATACGCCCCCAAATACTTGAAATTTCCTTCAACCTCTTCACCTCCCAATGCTCGGGAATATCGCCTAGCCATTCTATGCCAGAGGGTTTTAGTTTGGCATTGGGGTTTAAGCCTTTGGTAACGGCAGTATTTATTTCTATTTGGCGTATTTCTTTGAGTTGGGCTATTTGGGCTTTTTTGTTTTTTATAAGTTGGTCTAGCTTGCTCGTTTTTTCAGCTAAGTAATTGGCAATGGCGGTTTGTTCTTGTTTGGGAGGTATTCCAATAATTAGATTAGAGGTGTTACTCTGATTGAAAATTGGTAGAGTTGAAAAATTAGCAAATTTTATTATCTCAGTTTCATATATTTTCATCGAATAAGCTGCAAACAATGAATTCATTTTATTTGAAAATGTAACACTATTTATTTGCTGATTAGCACTTGAGTCTTCCGAAAGGATTCCAATTTTCCCAATAGTAGCACCTATCCCTAACAATAAAACTGAACCTTTAGAAAAGAACCTACCAGCCCCCTCATCAATGGCTATCTGACTTATTTTATTTTTAGCATTCACAAGAAGAATATCTTTAGAAAAATCAACTGGAGTAAACCAATTAATGTCTTCAGCTTCATAATATTTAGAAATAGCTGTTTTAGGAGTTGTTCCTGTTTGAACCTTTAGTGAAACATTTTTAATCCTCTTCACCTCCCAATGCTCGGGAATGTCGCCTAGCCATTCTATACCAGAAGGTTTGTATGTTGGGTAGCTGTTCATACTTGTAAACCCAATTCGTTTAACAATGCTGTATTTTCGGTTTCATGGCTTATAAACTCTTGCAATACGGTTTCTAATTGTCGCAAAGGTTGGTACACATAAAACTCTCTGGTAAAAGGTATTTCATAGCCTTTATTTTCGCTGATGTATGTCCATTTTTTTTCTACCTCTTTGTTCAGCCATTTGGTCATGTCTGTTTTCCAAGGTATTATTTCGGTGTCTTTTACTATTACAGGTACGCTTACCACCGCTTTTAGCTTTAAGGAGTTGCCTACTGTGGTTTTCAGTAGTGTAACATTTTCTATTCTAGGGCTGTGTTTTTCTGCAAATTCCGAGGTTGCGTTGAGTTGCAGTTGGTATTCTGCCTTGCTGTCTGTTTTATTTTTTATTTGCTTAATGTCCGTAGGCTTAATGTCAAAGGTATCTGCCAGTTTGTTGGCTGCAATGGTTAACTCTTTTTCTTCAAAAAGGAGATTCCCTTCATCGTCCAACTCTTCGAGTTCAATACTTACTTTGCGGTAGGCAAAATCATCTAAATCATAAATTTTGCTGTGTTCTCCTTTTTTGTAGTCTTTGTGTAGTTGCACTATTTTTTGCACATCGTGATCATCCATAAAACGCCTTTTATCACCCAAACTGCGTTTCATGGGTTTCCAAAAATCAACGGCATTTATCAGTTGTATTTTGCCTATTCGGTCGGCAGTTTTATTATTTCTAATTATCCAAACATAGGTTGCTATACCTGTGTTGTAAAATAATTGGGTTGGCATTGCCACAATGGTTTCGAGCAGATCATTTTCAATAATGTATTGTCGAATCGTGCTTTCGCCACCACCTGCATCGCCACTAAATAGCGGAGAGCCATTGTGTACAATAGCAATAGAAGAGCCTCCTTTATTTGGGCTTTTCATTTTAGAAAGCATGTGGAGGGTAAATAGCAACTGCCCATCAGAAGTTCTAGGCTGTGCAATATCAAACCTGCCATTGCTTACCGCCATTACTTTTTTCTTAATCTTAGACCAAGATTTTCCATAAGGCGGATTAGAAATCATATAGTCAAATTTCTCGGTAGGAAAACCGTCTTCAAAAAGTGTATCGCCTTTTACTACTTTGGCATCTTCACCTTTTATCATTAAATCGGCTTCGCAAATAGACCAAGTTTTGTCGTTAACTTCTTGTCCGTACAAACGCACATTTGCTTTTTCGTTTACATTGGTTTCAATAAATTCTTTCAGCGCCGTAAGCATTCCACCCGTGCCACAAGCAGGATCGTAAATGGTAACCAATTCTCCATCTTTCAATTTTCGCTCATCAATATCGAGCATGTGCGTCATTAAATCAATTACTTCTCTAGGGGTGTAATGCTCTCCAGCTTCAGCATTGTTTTGCTCCGAAAATCGCCTAACCAGTTCTTCAAAAATGTAGCCCATTTTTATATTAGAAACGGTTTGGGGCTCTAAGGGAATATTGGCAAATTCTTCGATTACCGAATATAAGATGTCGTTGGTATTTAATTTATCAGTATGTTTTCTAATACCCGAAAACTTGATTACATCTTGGATTTTATCAATATCATCGGCATTGGCTTTCTTGCTTTTAAAACCATTGAGGTAGCTAATGAAATTATTTTTAATACTTTTTTCACCTTCGTCTTTTAAGTCTTGTAGCGTAAAGCCTGAATCATTGGCAAAACCAACACGGCTATATAATTGGTCGTTAATGAATTTTACGGCGACGGCTTCAGTCATTTTGGTAATTCCCGTACCAAATTTGTTTTCAATCACTTGGATTTCCGATTTCAAAACACACTCCAACCTTCTAATCAACACCATTGGATAGATAATGTCCGGGTATTCTGTCCTCTGAAAAATATCCCTTAATACATCATTGGCAACTTGCCATATTAGACCTGCTTCTTTTGAGACGTCTATATCTCTTTTTTTACTCATTCATATCCTTGTTATTATCAGTCAGTAATTCTATTGCTGTAACCACTTAAATATCGGCTATTTTGCAAAAAAACTTCCAATCGTCTTTTGGTTATTAAGGTTTGCTTAGGTACCGGAAAAACCAAATGTGCTTAAATGTGCAATTGGCTTAGATTTCCTCTAATGAATGGCAACATCTTACTAAATCCAATTCTTACGTTTAGCGGATTTCATCTTTAATTTGTTAGTGAGTTTTAACCGCTTAATTATGCAAAAATCCCATTTATTAAAATCTGCCAAACAAGAACTCCTAATTCGTAATTATAGCAAGCGAAGCATCGCTTCTTATTTATCTGCTATAAATCACTTTGCAAGTTGGTTGATTACAAGAAAAGTCACAAAAGTAAGCAAGGAAATAGTTGAGAATTATTTATACGATTTAAAGACAAATAAAAAACACCAACTTTTTGATAGCGTCTCAAGTAGCTGTTTAACGACAGTATTTGAGAACAAGACTTTTGAGTATTTGGAATTAATCGAAGAAAGTCTGA
>JGI26250J51715_1000536_pt1 | contig 11427 bp, 10 predicted proteins | sample SaaInlV_150m_DNA_4_FD_51715 | JGI IMG/M metagenome (IMG submission 51715) | reverse complement strand
ATCGTAGTCTTCGCTTTTATAAAGTGCATAGGCGATTTCAAGTTTGGATTGCAAAGCGTATTTAGAGCCAGGATAAGCTGCTTGTAATTGTTCGTAAAGCTCAATACCTTTGTCCATAGAGCCGGCAGAAATTTGATCTTTAGCTTGTTCAAAGAAAGTTTTAGGAGACCAGCCCTTGGTAATGGACTCTCTTTTGGTTTCTTCTTCCCAAAAACAACCACTGAGCAGTAGTGTTAACAAGGGGAGCATTAGGATTAACTTGGCTGTACGTTTCATGAATGATCAGAGATATTATTACAAATATGTAGAAGCATTATACTGAGGTGATTGTATTATAATGGCAAAGATTTATCCATAATTTAACCTTGTATTTTTTGAATGAGTTTATTTGAAAAAAGAACTTTAATTAGCGACCTGTGTGAGGTACTGGATACCTATATGCCTAAGGAACAGGTTGAGAAGGTTTATCAGGCTTATATTATGGCGGCAACCGCTCACGATGGACAATATCGCCATTCAGGTGAAGCGTACGTGTTTCATCCGATTTCTGTAGCGATGATCTTGGCAGAATTAAAACTGGATTATTATTGTATCACAGCAGCACTTTTGCACGACTGTATCGAAGACACTTTGTTAACTCAAGAAGAAATTGCCTTAGATTTTGGCGATGAAGTGGCTCACATTGTAGAAGGTGTATCAAAATTAACGGGATTAGAGTTCCATTCCAACATAGATAAGCAAGCGCAAAATTTTAGAAAATTATTTTTAGCCATGAGCACCGACATGCGTGTAATGGTAATTAAACTGGCTGATCGTCTACACAACATGCGCACTTTAAAATCCATGCGTAGAGACAAGCAACTTAGAATCGCCAAAGAAACGGCTGATATTCATGCGCCAATTGCTAGACGCTTAGGTTTAAACAGTATTAGAGTTGAATTGGATAATTTGTGTTTTGAGGTTATCCATCCTTATCGTTACAAGGTATTGACGCATCAGATTAAAAAACAATGCGGCAATCGTAAAAAAGTGATCAATCATATTCAAGATGAGATTCACAATAGACTCAAGCAAGAAGGGTTAACAGAGGTTGAAATCAGTGGCCGCAGGAAACAACCTTGCAGTATTTACAAAAAGATGAAGGTCAAACACCTGAAGTTTTCTCAAGTACTTGATATGTACGCCTTTAGGGTGGTGGTAAATGATGCATCACAATGCTATCAGGCTTTGGGCATTGTGCATAATTTATACAAACCCTTGCCCGGTAAATTTAAAGATTACGTAGCACTGCCAAAGTCAAATGGCTATCAATCGTTACATACGGTACTGTTTGGGCCTAATAAGATTTTTATTGAAGTGCAGATTCGATCAGAAGAAATGCACTTTATCTCAGAGTACGGAATTGCCGCGCATTGGCATTATAAGAGTGATGCTTCTAAAGTTTCAAACTTAGCCGGTGCTAATAATTGGCTAGGATCGTTGCTAGACATTCAGCAAAACTCAGGCACATCCATTGAGTTCTTAGAAGAAACCAAAACCGATTTATTTCCTTCTGAAGTATTTGTGTTTACCCCTCAAGGGGATATTATCCAGCTTCCTTATAAATCCACAGTGCTTGATTTTGCCTATGCGGTGCATACTAATATTGGTAATCACATGGTGCGTGCAAAAGTAGATCAGATTGCCTCCTCAATTTCAAGTGAGCTTAAATCAGGGCAAACCATCGAAATTATTACCAATAAAAAAGCCAAGCCTAAACCTTCGTGGCTACAAATTGGTATTACTGCTAAAGCAAAATCTTCCATTAAATTACAACTCAAAAGTGAATCCACTTCTGAGTTGATACAACTTGGTGAATACTTGCTTAATAATGCTCTGGATTATCAAAACATTGACACAAAAAATATTACGGAACAAACTTGGGAGGCTTGTTTGAAAGACTTAAAATGCGATTCAACCTCTGATTTGTATATGAAAATAGGCTTGTCTGAAGTGTTGATTTCAGTAGTCTTAAATAAGCTTCAAGGTGAAAACAAAAACTCTTTGGTTAAAAATATTATAATCAAAGGCACGCAAGGTAAATCCATCAGTTTTGCCCATTGCTGTTATCCGATTCCAGGCGACAAGGTGGCAGGAGTCTTAACCAGCACTAAAGGCTTGGTAATGCATCGGATTGAGTGTGGTAACTTGATTCATGCTAAGCAAAAAAACGAACAATGGCTAGATATTGATTGGCAAGCGGATGAGAATGAAATCTTTGAGACATTAATCAAAGTTCAAGTGGAGAATCGTCGTGGTATGTTGGCTTCAATTGCTAATTCAATCGCTAAACTTGGTGTTAACATCGAACATTTAGACATTGAAGAGCAAGATCACTCCATGAAAGCGCTTAATTTAGTAATTGGAGTGCAAAATTTTGAGAAACTGGACGAGATACTTTATGAAATTAAAAGCCTAGAATTTGTACGTGGCGTTGAAAGGGTTTAATTATTAAATTTGCACCCAATAAAACTCAGTTTTTGATTAAAATCAAATGAATCATTTTTTATTTTTTTTAAGGTATTTTTATGACTTGGACAGACTCCATAGACATTGCCATAGCGCTGGATGAAACACATCCTGACTTCGATCCAACTTTTGTTAATTTTGTTGATCTTAGGAAAATGGTGGTAGCACTAAAAGAGTTCGATGATAAAGAAGATAAATCGGGTGAAAAAATTCTTGAAGCGATTCAAATGAACTGGCTCGAAGAAAGAGAATGAAATTTACAAAACTACTTGCACTATTTTTAACACTGTATATTGGCACTGCCAATGCAATATTGGAAGTAACCGTTTTAAAGCGAATTGAAAATGCGTTTCCCATTGTAATTGCACCTTTTGATGTAGTAGGCGACATTAAAAAAGGCAAGGTTATTGCCGATATTATGCGCGATAATTTTAACCGCTCTGGCGAGTTTAGTGCCAGTAGTGCTGAGAACGTTATTAACAAGGTAGATTTTGACCATTGGCAAGAAAAAAAAGCAGAAGCCATTGTTTTTGGGAAGATTGAAAAAGTCAGTAAAAAAGTATTTAATGTTTGGATTCATTTGGTTGATGTCTATTCAAAGCAAGAACTTTACGCTGAAAAAATTACCGTTCATGACAGTGGCATCAGACGAATTGCACATTATTTATCCGATCGAATTTATTTTGCACTATTGGGTGAAAAAGGTTCTTTTTATACACGTCTGAGCTACATTACAGTTGTTAATAAAGACAAAGGAAAGCGTGAATATCGTTTAGAAATTTCCCATTCTGATGCGCAAAATCCGCAAACCATTCTCACCTCAGGCAGTCCAATTCTTTCTCCTTCATGGTCGCCAGATCAGGAAAAAATTGCCTACGTTTCTTTTGAAAACGGACGCTCGGAAGTGTTTATTCGTTATCCGTTCGTACGCCGTAAAACCCAAAAACTACCTTATTTTGACGGCATTGCTTCAGCGCCTAGCTGGCACCCAAATGGTGAAAGTTTGTTGTTAACCCTGTCTAAAGATGGAAATAAAGACATTTATTCTTACCATTTTAAAAACGATAAATTAACGCGCCTTACCAAAGACACAGCGATTGATACAGAAGCCAGTTATTCGCCCGATGGTAAACGCATTGTGTTTACCTCAAATCGTTCTGGACAGGTTCAGATTTACATTAAAGACCTGTCAAGTAACAAGATCAATCGAGCTACCTTTGAAGGCAGATACAATGCCAAGGCGGTATTTTCACCCGATGGCAAAACTTTAGCAATGGTACATAGGGTGGACAAAGATTATCGCATCGCTCTGCTTGATATAAAAAGTAGAGATTTAACCATCATGACTGAAAATCAATTAGATGAATCACCTTTCTTTTCGCCAAATGGCGGTATGATTATTTTTGCTACCAATAGAGGGGATCGAGGCGTGTTGTCCGTCGTGTCTTTATTAGGGCGAGAAACCTTTGAGTTGGCCAGCAAAGAGGGTGAAGTAAGAGAACCAAATTGGTCGCATTATTCAAGATAAAGAAGGAGAAAATAGTATGATAAAAACAATATTTTTAATAACAACCGTGTCTTTGTTGTCGGCCTGTAGTATTACTAAAGATTCAGAGCCTGCCGTTGTTGAAGACAGAAGCAGTGTTACCCAAGAAAGCATCATAACATTGGACGAGTCTAGCTTTGAGTCTCAAAGTATTGTTGGTGCAAGTGCGAGTTTGTCTAGCGCTGAACGAGTGGCAGTGACTGAGCTAAAAAATACAGGCACTAATTTTATCTTGTACTTTTCATACGATGGATTTGATATCGATGAAAGTGCAACGGCTCAAATCATCAAGCACGCTAATTTTATGCGCGATAATTCTAGCGTTAACTTGCGCCTAGAAGGGCATGCTGATGAGCGTGGTACTCGTGAATACAATCTAGCCTTAGGTGAAAATCGTGCACTGAGTGTAAAAGAAGTACTGGGTCTTTACGATTTGTCTTCAAGAGTCGAGGTGATTAGCTTTGGCGAAGAAAAGCCCATTACACAGTCGCACGATGAAGCAGGCTGGAAAATGAACAGACGCGTAGAATTCATCTACCAATAACCTTACGTTTAACATGAAGTTTTTTGCTTTCATTATGATTGGGCTCTTTGCACTGCAAACACCGATTAATGCAGCCGGCATTAATGTTGAAAAAGTGGTAATGGATCATAATAAAAAAATCAAAAAACTTAAAAAGAAAAACAACGAATTAAGTGGCAAAATCGAAGTGCTAGAGGAGCAGCAAAAAAACAGCGCCAAAAGAATTGAAGAGTTGTTTCATTTAATGGAATACAAAAAATCAAGCAACGTGGTTAAAGAGACGATGTTACGAGTAAGGGAAAACAATAAGAAAGCTAAAAAAGCCTACACCACTGCCAGAAGCTTCTTGGTGACCGATCAATACCCTCAAGCCATTAAGTTGTTTACCGAGTATCTTGACCTTTATCCTGATAGTAATAATGCACCTGATGCACATTATTGGCTAGCTAAATCCTATCTGGCTAAAGAGGATTATCAAAATGCCAAAAAAACCTTTCATTACTTTCCAGCAAGAAAACCCGATACACCACAAATTTGCCAACTCTTTACTTGAGTTGTCCATTGTTCACGCAGAGTTAGGTGAGAAAAATCAGGCTGTTACATTACTACAATCAATGATTAAAAAGTTTCCTAATCACAATTCGAGCATCAAAGCGAGAAAATTATTAAGATTCATCATTTCTCGATAATTCTTATGAGTCATACAAATCACTGAGTCTAAATGGAAGTGTTGCCAATTCCTAGTGTTCAGTTAGATGCGTTATGTGCTCTAAACCCTGAACGCTACCCATTTCTTTAGAGAGTGTTAATTACAATAAAAACAATCGTTATTCGATATTATTTGCCAATCCGCTCAAAAAAATAGTACTCAACGATTTGGACGGGTTTGATTTTCTTGGTGAACTTGAGTCACAAATATCGAATGTAAAAGTAAAAAGTGATTTACCTTTTACAGGTGGCTGGTTTGTGTATTTATCGTACGAACTGATTGGACAAATAGAGCCCGTTCTAAAAACTCATTGTCACTCTGGTGATCAGCCCATTGCCATTGCTGTTAAGATTCCCACGGCCATTGTCATTGATCACACCACTAAACAAACTTTTTTGCTGGATGAATCTGATGATCGGCAAAGAATTGAGCAAGTGCTTCTGGATATAAAACACCTTGATGATGTGCCAATTACTCAATTTTTAGGAACGTTGTCTAATGAAGATGAGCTTAAATTTTTATCTGGTGTGAGAACAACTCAGGCCTTTATCAAGGCAGGGGATGTTTTTCAGGTTAATTTATCCAGACAATGGCGATACCATTTAAGCGATGAAGTAAGCTCAGCGCAAATCTATCGAGCTTTAAAACAAACCAATCCTGCGCCGTTTTCAGCATTGGCTCAGTTTGATGATTTTAGTATTATTTCTTCTTCGCCTGAGCGCTTGTTTAGCGTGAATGGCAATCAAGTGGAAACCAGACCAATTGCCGGCACTCACCCACGAGGACAAGGTAAGGCTGATGAAGCACTTAAACAACAACTCATTAACCACCCGAAAGAACAAGCGGAGCACATCATGTTGCTTGATCTAGAACGTAATGACTTGGGCAGGGTGTGTGAATATGGCACGGTTGAGGTTAATGAGATTATGTCTTGAAACCTATCCTTATGTGCATCATATTGTTTCCAACATTAAAGGCATACTAAAACCAGGCATTACCATTAAACATCTTGTTAGAGCGTTGTTTCCAGGTGGTACGATTACGGGCTGCCCCAAAGTAAGGTGCATGCAAATCATATCTCAGCTTGAACAAGCGCCAAGACAAGCTTATACGGGATCAATTGGATACGTCAGTAGTAATGGCAAAATGGATTTCAATATCCTAATTCGAACCATCAGCAAACAAGGTAAGGTGCTTACTCTAAGGGCAGGAGCAGGTATTGTGTTTGACTCCATCGCCGAGCGCGAATTAGAAGAAACCAAGCACAAAGCCGAGGGGCTACTTAAGATTTTCAATTAAGGTTGGAATTTAGACGTCATTGGGTATCGACGCTCTTTACCAAATGCATTAGCACTTACTTTAGGTCCAGGAGCACTTTGTCTACGTTTGTATTCGTTGTTGAGTACCATGGAGGTAATACGCCTTACTGTAGACTCATCAAAGCCTTTATTAACAATGTGCTCAACGGAGAGCTTTTGCTCAATGAACAACTCTAATATTCCATCAAGTTCATCGTAAGGAGGCAACGAGTCTTGATCGATCTGGTTCGGTGCAAGCTCAGCGGATGGCTCGCGATCAATCACACGCCCTGGAATAACGTAAGATAGGGTATTTCTGTACTGAGCCAAGCGATAGACTAATGTTTTAGCAATGTCTTTAAGTGGTGCAAATCCACCTGACATATCACCATAGAGCGTAGCATAACCAACAGCCATTTCAGATTTATTGCCCGTGGTCAGTACAATCTTGCCAGATTTGTTAGAAACCGCCATGAGTAGGGTGCCGCGAATACGTGCTTGTAGATTCTCCTCAGTGGTGTCAGCTTGGGCTCCTGCAAAAATATCGCTCAGTTGTGTGTTAAAACTATCCACCATCGAGTGAATGTTAATCTCATGATAGTCAACGTTCATGCTACTTGCTTGTGCTTTGGCATCTTCCAGACTCATGCTTGAGGTGTATTCATACGGCATCATAATGGCTTGAACATGCTCAGCGCCCAAGGCATCCACAGCAATAGCCAAGGTTAGTGCCGAATCAATACCACCAGATAAGCCGATTACTGCACCATTAAACACACCATTTTTTTCAATGTAGTCTTTGGTTGATAAAACCAAACCATCGTAAATTATCTTTTCAATGGGACTGTTGTCTTGATGAATAGGGTGGTCCAATGTGTGGGTCAGCTCTTCAAAGAAGGGCAGTTGATGGGTAAGATCGCCGGATTTGTTAATGACAAATGAACCACCATCAAAAACCAACTCGTCCTGCCCGCCAACGGCATTCACGTAAATAAAATCAACATTGTTTTCTACTACCCTTTGTTTAATGACTTTTAATCGCTGTTCGTGTTTACCAACCTGAAAAGGTGAGGCGTTAATACTGATGAGCATTTGAGCCCCCTGATTAACAGCCATACGAACCGGTTCAGCTTCCCAAGCATCTTCACAAATAACCAATCCAATTCTTCTATTTTGACATTCAAATACAAAAGTACCGTCTCCCGATTCAAAATAGCGTTTTTCATCAAACACCCCGTAGTTGGGTAATTTTTGTTTGTGATAAGTGCGCACACGCCCATGTTGAATTAAATAAGCACTGTTGTACAAACGGTTATTTTCCTTGCAAGGTGCACCAAAGATAATCGAGATTGAATCGGGTATTTGTTTGCGGATGAATTCTACTTTTTGCTCTATTTGATCAATAAACCCTTCACGCAATAAAAGGTCTTCGGGTGGGTAACCGATCAGTGAGAGTTCTGGAAAAATTAATAAATGAGTGTCGTTTTTAGATGCTTCAATTGACGCTTCTATAATTTTTTGAGCATTGTTGTTCAAATCGCCAACAATAGGGTTAATTTGAGAAATATCAATTTTTAAAGACTCTGAGCCGTTTGAAAGTTTTTCCAACTGCTCCTGCCAAAATACGGCCTTCGATTTGTTGTTACTTAATTTTGCGTGTTCTAATTTTGTATTGGCCACCACTTCAGCAGGATTGATTCCCAAAATACTGGCAAATTGCCAAGCATGGGTCTCAGAAAGGGCGGATTTTCCGGAGCTGTATTTACTCAAATTAGACTGATTGATTAAATGTTCTTGAGATATTTTATAGTCTGAAAGACCAGTCTTTTTGCGCACTTTATCCAAATAGTCTTTGGTTTTAATTGGCATTTTTTAACTCCTTAAATACTTGTAATTTTTACCTATTATAGTTAATTTTTACCAGTAGTTGTAAAAATAAATATAGTTAAAAAATACCAGTAAGTTAAAAAAAACATAATTACCATATAAGTTATTGATTTATATATATAAATATGGCTACATGTTTTTTTTACATATTTAGTTTGAAGCGCTAAAAAAAGCATGGTATATTTCGCTCAATTCAACAATAAAACAGGGGAGTTTTTATGAATCAAACACACCAACATCTTTTGGCAAATTCAAGCCTAACACTCGACACGATCGATCTTCAACACAGAGCTTACACAGGAGATGCAGATGCCCAATACGCACTGGCTAATATTTTCCAAAAAGGCACCAACGTTGCGAGGCATCCTAAGCATGCTTTTTATTGGTATCGGCGTGCTGCAAAACAAGGAAATTTATGCGCTCAATACAAAGTTTGGATGGCTTATCTTTTTGGAGATGGCACAGAAGTAAACAATAAAGAAGCAGAAAAATGGCTTAGAAGGGCATCACTTAAAAGTGGTAAATCTACTAATTCCGTTGTGATGCAATTTTTAAACACCGGCACAAGTGTGCATTAATTTTTTTTAATATCTAATCAAAGGAGGCAACATGGAAACATTATTACAGACGTTTATTTATTCAGCAGCAGCTGTTATTCTTTCGTTAAGTACTATTGCAGTTTCTTAACTAACACATCAAACCTTGGGGGAGGTCTTTTAAATGTACGCATTACGTTTAATTAAATCAGCATTGGCTTTATTAGCACTACTAACAGCAAGTTCTGCTTTAGCGTCAATTTACAGTTCTTATTCACCACTCGTTCACTTAAAGTTGTTATTGATCATTACTTCAGTAACATTGGTTTTGGGCTTACTATCTTTTTTTCAAAAAGCCTCCATACAGTATAAATAATTGATAAACTTGACTCTTGTAATTCCAATGGGGGAATTGCTTTTAAAAAAATATTTTTATCACAAGAGGAGATTTATGAATAAATTATTAAAATTGTCTGCCGTATCGTTAATAACGATTGGTAGTTTTAGCGTACAAGCAGGTATATTCCACAGTGACACTTTAAAGGACGTACAGGCCAAAGGCAGTTTAACGTGTGGCGTATCAACAGGTACACCTGGTTTTTCTAGCCCTGACTCAAGTGGTAACTGGTCTGGTATTGATGTTGATGTTTGTCGTGCAGTTGCTGCAGCAACCTTAGGCGATGCTAAAAAGGTGAAATTTGTACCATTAACTGCTAAAGAGCGTTTTGTTGCATTATCATCTGGTGAAATCGACATGCTTTCGCGTAACACTACTTGGACACATACTCGTGATACTTCACTAGGTCTTACCTTTGCTGGTGTTAACTACTATGATGGTCAGGGCTTTATGGTGAAAAAATCGTTAGGCGTTAATAGCGTAAAAGAATTAGACGGCGCTTCATTTTGTATTCAAGCAGGAACAACAACTGAACTTAACTTAGCTGATTACTTCCGTTCAAACAAAATGGAATTTAAATCTGTTACTTACGATACTTCTGCACAAACCAAAGGTGGATTCGAAGCAGGTCGTTGTGATGCTCTAACTTCAGACGTATCTCAGCTTGCTGGACTTAGATCAACGCTTAAAGATCCTAGTTCTGCTGTCGTTTTGGGTGACGTTATCTCTAAAGAGCCTTTAGGCCCTGTAGTACGCAAGGATGATAATACTTGGCTTAATATTGTTAGATGGTCGCTTAATGCAATGATTGAAGCGGAAGAGTTAGGCGTTACTTCAGCTACTATCGATGATGCTTCTACCAGTCCTGGTGTGCAAAGATTACAAGGAAAATCTGGCAAGCTTAACGAAAGCTTAGGTCTTAGCAAAGATTGGTCGCGTAACATTATTGCGCAAGTGGGCAACTATGGTGAAAGTTTTGAGAGAAACATCGGCATGTCAACACCAATTCAGCTTCCACGTGGTGTAAACCAGTTGTGGATTAAAGGCGGTATCTTGTACGCTCCAGCGTTTAGATAAAGTCTAAATAAGCTATTGAATGGCTAACTCTCGGGTTAGCCATTTTTTTATCAAGGTTTTTTGTGTTTATAAAACTAAAATCACTACTTTACAATAACGAAGTTAGGGCAGCTCTATTTCAGATACTGGCCGTTGTTGTTATTGCTTATTTTGCTTATCAAGCGTTTGATAACATGATGCTTAATATTGAGCAAAGAGGCATTAGAAGTGGTTTTGGTTTTTTAAATGATGAGGCTGGTTTTGCTGTTAATGATAATTTCTTTTTGGAATATTCACCATCATCAACTAATCTTCAAGCGTTTTATGTTGGTATTGTTAATACTTTAGTTGTCGCGATAACTGGTATATTTTTTGCATCAGTCTTAGGTCTTATTGTTGGTATTTCACGTTTGTCCAGCAACTATTTGATTAGAAAAATGGCCACTGTATATATTGAGATTTTTAGAAACATACCAATATTACTTCAAATTTTATTCTGGTATTCGATAGCGCTTAGTGTCTTTCCATCCCCTAAAAATAGTATCAGTTTCTTTGATAGTATTTTTCTTAATTCAAGAGGCCTGTATCTGCCCAAACCCATTGAGGGGATTGAGTTATACCTTGTAATTGCAAGCTTTGTTATTGGTATTATTGGTTATGTCTTTATTAAAAAACACAGCAACAAGAAGCATGATGAAACAGGCGTAGTTACTAATACCATTCCACACTTTTTAGGGTTGGTTGTACTGCTACCAATTGTAGTTTATCTATCTTTTGGTGTGCAATTAGAATACCCAGTGTTAAAGGGTTTTAATTTTAGAGGTGGTGTGGATTTATCTATTGAGTTTTTTGCACTGGCTTTTGCTTTGAGTATCTATACAGCCACTTATATCGCCGAAGCCATCCGCTCTGGAATCGAGTCTGTAGATAATGGGCAAAAAGAGGCAGCAGCAGCAATGGGGTTAAC
>JGI26250J51715_1000526_pt1 | contig 11570 bp, 15 predicted proteins | sample SaaInlV_150m_DNA_4_FD_51715 | JGI IMG/M metagenome (IMG submission 51715) | reverse complement strand
TGTGATGGAAAGAGTATAAGCATAATGCAAGTATCTAAACTAAATCGGTCAGCTCATGGATAACATGACATCTCTTGACGACATCTTGGAAGACGTTGCACAGACCGAGCTTATACATACAGACGACGTTATTTCACGGGTTGAAGAGTTGGATTCGGGTGACGATGATGGCGATGCAGAGATTTGTTCGTCGATGCCAGAGATTCCTGACGAGTTTGCAAAACTTATCAAAGATTTTATTTCTGCTATATCTACCACGTTCCCAGAATACGATATGGTCATCAAGAAATGGTGGGGGTTCGAATCCTTCACGANCCCTCAAGTNGTGAATCTGTTCGCACACTGNATGAATGTATACCCTGCACGATTCACTGACATCATTTACCAACGTGAAGATATCTTTTCGGAAGAATCCACAGTCAATGTTGATTTCCTACCTGGGATCAGTTTCAAGTTCATATGGAACTGTGACGATGTCAGTGATTCTACACACACCGCTATTTGGAAGTACCTACAAATGGTTCTATTGTCTGTCGTGGGAACAGTGAAGAACGATACAATGAGTGAGGACATGAAGCGCATGTTCGCCAGCATGTCGGAGGACAACATCAAGAACAAATTACAAGAAACGATTGAGAGTATCCAGAACGTATTTGACCTAAACAAATCTGACNCTTCTACTGCTACAAAGTCTGGTCCCGAAGAGGGTTCTGATGATACCAGTGACAGAAGTTCAAACCCGAGTGGACCACCTAGTGGCGCAAATGCCATACAGGCTCAGATTGATGGTCTCATGGGTGGCAAATTGGGTGAGCTCGCACAGGAGATTGCTGAAGAGACTGCAAATGGTCTGGACATGGGTGATTTTGATGGAACAGAAGACGTGACCGACGTATTCAAAAAGATGTTCAATGACCCAGGAAAGTTTATGAACCTTATATCTAGCGTGACTGGCAAACTGGACGCAAAAATGAAGTCGGGTGAGTTTCAGCAACAAGACCTGATGAAGGAGGCCACAGACATCTTACAGAATATGAAGGACGTACCTGGAATGGGAAACATACAAGAGATGATGAGTGGTATGACGGGTGGCGGTACTGGACAGCCAGATATGGCGGGCATGGCTGGCATGGTGAGTAGTATGATGGGTGGTGGCGACGGCGGTGGTGGTGGCGGTGGCATGGCTGACTTAGCAGGAATGATGGGTGGATTAATGGGTGGTGGACCTGGTCAAAAGATCGACCAGAACGCAGTTGAGGGACAAGTAAAGCGCACGAACCAGATCACACAGATGAAGCAACGCATTGAGAAGAAGAAACTTCAAGAGATGATTGCTTTACAGAAGATGCAGCAGGCAATTGAAGCTGGTCCGCCCCCACTCACTGATAATGAGCTAATGGATCTATTTGAGGATAGTGGAGTGCCTCTATCCCAACAATCCGATGCAACCCAATCCACATCTACATCATCGAAGAAGAAGAAGAATAAATCAAAAAAATAAAAAAGAGGGTAGTATATAAGTAAACAGAACTACCAGACTCATGTCGATATTTTGGACAAGTAGCCCAGGAATACTGATAAGCAGAGATAACATAAGACACATGTGGCCTGGACGCACAATGTCCTACGTCGATAAACTGAATGCGATCACTCGTCTCGCCATTGTGCTAGCTATTGTAGGATATCGCATGGCGGGTTCGATACGCGCACTGTTCGCAGGTCTCATCACGGTTATTGGTATCGTGTTCATTCACTCATATTATACAAAAACTGGGCGACGATTGTTTGAGTCCGTTTCCGATAACGATAACGATAACGAATCTACAGATGACAAGACAGAGCCCAGTGGCACAGAGGGATTTAGTAGTAACGGTAATCGCGGAGAGAAACATATCTCCAATGTCGCCGAACTAACTAATGCACTCAAGACTAATTTCAGTAAGACAACATCCACGAACCCTCTATCCAATGTTCTTCTCACCGATATCGTAGACAACCCCAACAAAAAGTCGGCTCCCCCCGCATACCAGGACAAGGTGTATGCATCCATCAATGATAATGCCAAGAAAATGGTAAAAGATATCAATAAGGATTTCCCAGGCATTGAGGATAAGCTGTTCGGGTCTTTAGGCGAAAACTTTGACTTTGANGCTTCCATGCGCCAGTTCCACTCGACGCCTAATACGCGTGTATCCAATAATCAAGATGCATTCGCACAATATTGTTACGGAAATATGCCGTCATGTAAGGACGGTGATGTACTCATGTGTTCATCGAGTGATAGTCGCTATATTCTTCCATAAATATGAGAGGGCGCCTATTGAATCTGTTATTTTTTGTACCATGTGCAAAAAATAATATTAGTCCCATATATACATCTATGGAAACCGTTTCTCCATTTGCAAATGCATCGCGCATCGGTGATGATCAATGCAATACTGATCAGAGGTCAATTCAGAACGTACAGACATGTAACTATAACCTGCAAAACTATTTTATGAAAGATTGTGCGATGACCAAACCTATCCAGTTCGCAACGAGTCAGCCCGCAGTAAACTACAAGGGGGGTCATTTAGGTGCTGGAGGTTGCAATGTGAACGAGAGTTCTGAACTTCTTCATGGTAGTTTGCAGACCCATCCCAAATCCAAGATTGACTTGTTCCAACGCCCATTCTTGACCGTCCCTTATTTGGGCCGCGGTTCCGCCGACAGCGTCGCCGAGTCGAGACTCCAACAGGGAGATCTAGAGACAAATCGTAAATCTGTTACCCAATTGTCAGAGAGAACCTACCTCAATCATTCAAATACACCATTGATTGATAGCATCAGCGAACGCGTCAATAATCCCACATTCAGTGTTGAGGAATCCGCATCCAAGGGTTGGATTCGTGGTGGTATGGCGTCTCGTGACATGACCCGTGACACAATGTAATATATATTAGAGGAATAACCAATCAACAATAGTATAGACAAATGATAGTAATATCATTATATTCAGAGAGACATCTCCGAACATAATGTCCAAAATACATTCATCCATTGATGATTCAATATTACAGAACATTGGATTAATACAACAACCTTCAGGAACCGTGTACCATGGGTACAATATAGATACGACACTTTCCTATCTGTTCTACGACACAAAGTTTGATTCTCTTTTGCTAGACAAATTGAATATGCATGTACCTCGTGATGAGGCATACGAGTTCGATAACGACTATGATATAACCAACTACTTGTATGGTGTGGAATTGAATAACCTGTTCGGATTGGATGAAACAGATGACACACTAGAGTCAGAGAAGTATACGAGATTGTTTGACGTGATGGATGCATCTCCATTGTCGGGATGCATGGATCTGCTTGCGACACAGAAGACGGTGACACCCATTCTCATGATGGCTGGTGCTAGTTCTATTTTAGACAATCGTCGCACAGTCCTTCCCATACTGTTCTCTTATGATCTATTGTTTTTTACTCACATCTGTCTATGTGACTTTTTCCGTGANGGAGAGATTAAGTCATTACATATTGAGGCGTTATGTGATGCAATTCGCGAGTATGTATAATAGTCATGTCCGTGCGCGAAATAAAATATGTCCGCAGTGTATATACTATATACGCCACCCCATCAACGAACCCGAATGGCGTCTACCCGAAACAAGAACACGCGCAACAATTATGCGATCGAACTTAACAAGAGTATTCACACACAAGAATACCTGCTAACAACCGAGTACGGACAGGCACAGAATACCGCATGCCCAGGCAACGGACTGGGTGCCGCGCGCATCCCCCGCACACAAATGTCAGGCAACCCGATAGACATTGAGACGTTCTTATTTGGTATCGGAGCATCGGACTTGACCAAGGACGTCCCCGTACTCAACGCAGACCTCACATGCTTGCCCACACACGACATATTTAAGAATCCTGAACCAGTTCTAGCACCCACAATTGTCGCGAGCGTTACGCAGCGACCACAATTTAAGTGATTAGCGAACATGTATATATCTATACAGTACAAAATATGTACGTACTGTATAGTTACTTACTTTAGTATCATGGCAGAAGCAACCATAAATGGACTAGGTATACCGACAAATGGTATCGCACCCATTTATGCCAATCAAACCAACTACCTAGATGTAGGGGATCTGGAACTGGATAGCGATGACGAGGAGGAGGAGGAGGTACTACAGGGAGAATTATCTAGTATTGGCAATGACAATACAGGATACAGTTCTTCTTCATATGGACATACGACACGTGAAGATGATAGTAGTATTGGCAGCATTGGTAGTATGAGTAGTGTGAGCAGTATGGACACAGATCTTCTAGCGTTCGCCAGTCCCATTGCCAGTCCCAATGTTTCGATTAATTCAATTGGTGTTGGTGGTAGACGGGTTAGATCCAGGTCCAGGTCCAAGTCCAAGACCAGAAGGAAATCGCGCGCAAAGAGAGGGAATAAAACAACGAGGAGACGGCGCCGCACAAAGAAGAATCTAAATCCTGGTACTATGAATAGACCTTATGGAAAACTGGGCGGAAAAAGAAAAACCAAAAAGTCCAAACCCGATAAATCCAAGAGAAAAACTCGCAGAAAATAAATTACCAAGCGGTTATCGTTTACCTACGTAAGTCTCTAAATATATTTATTTGATGACAAACCTAATATAGAGAAAAGGATATATATATATACCAATGAGCGCATTTTCTACACCAACCAACATTGATAATGTTACCGAGTCGGTTCCAACTGAGTGTGATGATAAACCCACCATAAATGACCCCGATTCTGACGCAACCAAAGTATGCGAGGCGTGTAAAAGTGAGGACTTTGATACATGTTATTGTGTTCCTTGTTCCGATTGTGATAAAAATAAATCTTGTATGAGTTGCGGGGAAAATTATTGTGAAACTTGTTTAGATTGTATGTGCGGGGATTGCAATATGATGGTATGTGGACTATGTATGAAAATGTATAGTGGAACGGGAGAAGATTGTAGATGCGAAGGTACTTGCGACGAATGTGGTGAACAAACACATATGGCCGACGATGGACGTATTTGCGACGAGTGTGGGACAAGAACCTGCGGAAGTTGTCATTGCGATTGCGTTGAAAGTGAGAACGAGAACGAGAGCGAGAACGAGTGTGAGAGCGAGAAGGTCCAAACCCGATAAATCCAAGAGAAAAACTCGCAGAAAATAAAATAATAATAGATAATTTTTACATAAAATTACATATTATTATTATGCTTTTAGTATTCAGGGATATGCTTTTTAAAGATACATCCCATAGTAGCAAGCCCATTAATCTCATTCGAAACGAGTTCAGGGTTTTGAAAATCGCAGGTGGACATCCATATTTTTATGATACAAAATGATTTTTTAGGAGAAATGGTGATCCCATTCACTGTATTCACAAAGGTCTTGTTCTTACTGATCACATTCCCAGCCAACATGTACGCGAGGTCTTTCCAAATAGAATATACTGTTTTGTTTGGGATCTTGTAAGAGAAACATCCACCAGTACGGTTATGTTTGTCTTCCCATACAGGGATAATACCCTTCTTCATAATAAATAACATACAATTGGCCACAAGAACCTCAGGCAATGACTCCATCAGTGCAATTGTAGCTTCTACCGTTGATACAGTATGTACATTTCTATAACTCTTTGTGCTCCAATCCGTGTCATGTGGAAGATGAGCCCACAAAGTCCATTCATTATGTAGGCGATGATGTTCGGTCATCGCGTCATCATTTGACGGTGTTATATCACAAGGTGCTTTTGTGACCTCCATTACTCTACCTAACGAGATTCATCTAAGCCCTTTGGGAATATATGTGGTGACCTCATCAGATCCGTGTGCGCACTCGCTCTGTTCTACATAGTATCCATCGTTATGTATAACAATCACGCAACCTTCGGCGTACTTCAATATGTTCACATTATGGTCCATAATTTGAATGGAATACGACTGTCCGTACATATCTATACCTAACTGGGATTTTACCAAGTACCACACTACATATTTATTGATTCTGTTACCATTCATGTATAGATTTATTGTATCTGTATGCAATGATATAACATGTTCTGTGGGATCATCTTTAAACTGAACCGATATGCTTATAAACTCAACCATGCTTTGCAGAGCGTCATCGATATGAGGAGGATATATAATTTTATCCATATCAAGAATATATGACCGTCCTTCAATAGTATAATATGCAAAATCAAACTCGGAACTGTATTCACTAGGGATTCTCTCTAGAATCACCTGTTTATTGCCTTTGATAAACTGTATTCTACCCGAATCAATGTGGGAACTGTAGTATGGAATCCAATTATATAGCCATTCACATTTAGAAGCGACTTTTTTTACACCATGTTCCACATACGTATAGTAGTAGATGGTATTTGCAGCCCACATAAATAAGCGGTTCTTTATAGTCTTCTTATATTTCTGTATGTTGTATGCCATTGTTACTCCACATGTTAATAGGACCAGGTTCCATATGAGCATCAATGGAATGGGATAGATATAGTATACATAATCACTATATCTATCTCTATATTTATTACCATATCATCAATATTCCTATTTCTCCAAACATATCTTACCATTTCGTAAGTGTCCTACAAACTCATCTGGTTCACCATTCACATCAATGTTGTACAATGTCCCATTCTCTTCACCCGTCGTGAAATAGGATACACCTTCTATTTCAATCTCAAATACACCCTCTTCTTCCTCTTCCTCCTCCTCCTCCTCATCATCATTATTTATAATGTCTCCAAATCTTGCTCCGTCGCCTTCGTCATCCTCTTCCTCCTCCTCCACAACCTTGTTATGCTTTAGTGTATTATCTTTATCATCGGGGTTAGTGACATCTTGTTCCTTTGCACAAGTAGAACAGATCCAAAGTTCATGTTTCCCGTATTCGCCACCTTGACCCTCACATTGACTGCATATATTCTCCTTATCACATAAATAGCACTGATTTATTGGTTCTATGGACGAACATTGTACACATGTAAACTCCTCCTCGTCATACACATCATCTTCTATCATCTCTTCATTATCAAGATCGAAATCAGGAATCAATGGTTGCTCTGCTGTTTGTTCGGGAGACATTACTGTGTTTGACTTGTCAGGAATAGACATAATCACACGTTTGGTGTCCGAGTTTGAACTCACTGAATAATTATTGGTATCAGCGACCTCAACTAGTTCAGACATCTCGCGAATATCAAGGACAATATTAGGTTTATGTTCCATCATGCCACATTCTTCTTTGAGTTGGGACATGTCTTTTTCAAGAGCCTGTTTCTTTTCCTCACGATCTTCAATCTCCTGCTGGATAAGCGTGACATTGATGTGTAGGGATGATTGTTGGATACGAGAACAACCAGGCAATGCAAGGGTTATCTGAAGCTGTTTCATATCGTTGGTTAGTTCTATTATCTTCTCGTTATGGTCGACGATATCCTGACGAATGAGATCGGTGTTGAACTGTAGTACCGACTTCTGAATATGTGTATGTACTAGTTCGTTAATCTCTGTCATGATAGATGACATATCTATTTGTAGTCTCTTAATAGGTGGCATAGTAATACTCCTACATTGTCTATTTGTTTATGTCGTTTTTCGGGAACACATATATTTATCGGACCAACTGTTCTATGGCGGTACCCTATTCGCGTCATGTTGCTCATGTTTTTTTACACACGTACCACAACGAACCATGTCATCTACGACCATTCCTACGACCATTCAAGAGATGACGGACGAGGACATCCGACGCCTGTGCGAACTCGTTCATAGACAGACCGATTATACGATTGACGAAATTAACGACAAACTCATTGAGCATGACTACGACCACATGAACATCATCAAAGAGTACATGGGAGTAACTGTAGCCAAACCGTACAAGATAGAATCAATCCATCAGGAGATATACAAACAGATGCGGTATAAACTGGACGCCGCTACAAAGGATTTTAATGACAGCCAATACGAAAAACTAAAGAAGGAACTGGAAGAAAATTGATACATCATCCACATAGAAATAGACATAGATAAACAACACAGTACATACCATCTAATTATGGACAGAACACTATACCCTAATGGGTATCTAGAGCTCGGCATCGGTTGCATGTTTTCTGGAAAAACGTCATGGCTTCTAGAAACATACAAAAAATTCACATATTGTAAAACACCAGTCGTAGTGATCAACCATTCAGAAGACACTCGTTACGATACCACAATGCTATCAACACATGACAAAATCATGATTCCATGTATCCAGTTATCCAGTTTTGAAAATATTAAGACGATTGGTCCCACAATCATGGAACAGATTCTGGCGGCTGATGTCGTACTCATTAACGAAGGACAATTCTTCCAGTCGCTCGTTCCTTTTGTAGAACATTTATTAGACCATAATAAAATCATCTATGTATGTGGCCTCGATGGAGACTTTAAGCAGGAGCGTTTTGGTGAGATACTCGACCTCATTCCGATATGCGACAAGGTACGAAAACTGAGCGCCCTGTGTGCAGACTGCAAGAATGGAACGCCTGCTATATTCTCCCATCGTGTAATTAGAGAAACACAACAAAAGGTAATCGGGAGCAGTAATTACATACCATTGTGTAGGAAATGTTTGCATGAACGAAACTAAACACTAGATAATGCATAACAATAATCTCATAAGTAATATATATTCTCATTCTTTATTGTTTCCAACTCATATATTGGAAACAACTTAGACCATGCTCATCATCTATACCAAATAGATGGACGGTAAAAAAAAAGAGGTTTCTCCTAGAAAAGGACGCCGCAGTACAAAGAATGTAGCAAAGGATATAACTGAACCAACAATAATTGACGATACAGTAACGGTAGAAGTAGTTGAAGTAGCACTGGCAGAAGTAGCAGATGTGGAGAATGTTCTACCAAAAAAGAGGGGGCGGAAACCAAAGGGGGGTAAGATTGTTGATATTGGTGCAGTACAAATAGAGAAGGAAATCATAAAACCCAATGTTATTCTACATCTAAAGTGTTCTACTGCAGACCTACATAGTAATGGGAACCATGAATCCGATTTTTCTAAAGTATCTATCGACTCGTATGATAGAGACGAGCCCGCATATCATGTCATTGGTAATTCCCATACAGATCCTACAAATAGGGTCATGTTTGGAGAAAACAACATTCCAAGTATTGCGGAGGTGGAACAAGCTTCAGGGTCAACAGATAACTGTGACAACATATCGTCAATAGACACGCCACCAACATACAACGCCAAACATAACCATCTTAACAATGGTAATAGCGCGCATGCGACAAAGGAACTTTGGAAAAAATTAAAGTCACTCGAACATCTACTCCATATGAATAGCGTTCCTGATTCAAACGCTGCATGTTTCTGGTGTACATACGACTTTGATAACCCACCTGTGTATATCCCCAAAATGTTTCTAAAAAACACATACCACGTATATGGGTGTTTTTGCTCACCTGAATGTGCAGTTGCTCATCTAATGAATGAGAATATAGATAGCTCCAGCAAGTTTGACCGATTTAGTCTATTGAACACCATCTACAACCAGGTGTACGGCTATTCAAAAAACATCAAACCCGCGCCAGACCCACACTACTTGCTCGCCAAGTTTTTCGGAAATCTGAGTATCACAGAATACAGATCCTTGCTCAGAAGCGATAGACTGTTTCTCGTGGTAGATAAACCCCTCACGCGTATATTACCCGAACTTCACGAGGACAACGACGAGTTTATCATTAACAATAAAATCATACCTACCTCGGCAAATTACCAAGTAAAACGTAAACTGAAAACGAGTCTAAACAAAAATACAAATGAAAACTTTGGGATATTTTCGGCCACATAGAGGCTGCTGACGATAAATGGATATATTGTATATTCTACAACAAGATCGTTGATGTATTTTACATTCCAACCGATATAGACATTACTGTATAGTGATGTCTATATTCACACGTGACTCGTTTGAGTTAGATATAGAATGACTCAGCCTAAGAATAAGACTGGTGTCTCCATACCATGGGTAGAAAAATACAGACCGAATATTTTTGATAACATTGTTCTCAACAGCGTTAACAAGACGATATGTACAAATATTGTAGATATGAAACATTTCCCCCATTTACTATTATACGGTCCTCCAGGAACTGGGAAAACGACCACGATCATCAATCTCATTTCCAAATATCAGGAACATGTGGGACAAACGAACAAAGAACTAGTCATCCAATTAAACGCGTCGGACGAACGCGGTATTGATATCATCCGAAACCAGATATTACANTTTGTCAACTCAAAGTGTCTATTTGCTTCGGGTCTTAAGTTTGTCATCCTGGACGAGGTGGATTATATGACAAAAAATGCTCAACATGCGCTTCGCTATTTGATTAACACGTATGGTGATACAGTACGGTTCTGTTTGATCTGTAATTATATTAGCAGGATTGACGAGGGACTACAGACCGAGTTTTTAAAAATACGATTTAACAATCTCCCACAACACAAAATATACGATTTTTTGAAAAACATCATAGTACAAGAAAACCTATTGATTAATGACGAAAAAATCGCAGCCATTCAGCAAATATATGGGTCAGATATCCGCAGCATGATTAACTTTATTCAATGCAATCATATACTAGATCCGTCGGATATCATCATCATAGACGGTGTTATTTGGGAAAACCTGACAGTCTTACTCAAAAAAATAGACGCAAATAAATACAAAACATACCAGTCTGCACGAAACTATCTACATCAGATCAGTGTTACATATAACATAACATGTAAGAATAGTATTCATGATTATGTTACGCATTTGATAAAGCATAAAAAAATCCAAACCACACCAGAGTTCCTCACGTTTATTGAAAAGATAGTACATTGTTCCTCTATAAATGATGACGAGGTATTCATCAATTATGTTTTGGCGAGTTTTGACAGGTTCTCTGGTTTATTGTAGTACATCTGGCGATCTGATAACCGTTTCATAAAGTCCGATACAGGCGGACTCGAAGACGGGTCAAACCTACTTTCACATAAACTGTACGTGGAATCGGGATTCTTCTTCTGCTGGTGCTGCTGTTTCAGCAACAATAGTGTAGAGTTTTTATACATAGTAACAGCTTCATTCTTCTTAATAGGAATAGAATGTGTGGGGAAATATGTCATTTGCGATGGTGATTGTTGCACTTGCATATAGGAAAGATGGAATATTTATTATACACTACTAGTGTATAATAAAAATTGACTTAGAGAAATACATGTATTCATACGCAACCTACATACGCACCTATATAAAGGTGGAATTATGACCATGAATCATTCGCAAAATATAGACGATGAATGGGAAATGTTTGTCAACGAACCGTCATATGAAAGCAGGATGCAACAGACTATTGGAGCGCCTCTACAGAATTACGAAACTAATGATATAACGAGCACATTCTGCGATATCAATACCGATGCCGATATCAATACCAGTT
>JGI26250J51715_1000497_pt1 | contig 12167 bp, 14 predicted proteins | sample SaaInlV_150m_DNA_4_FD_51715 | JGI IMG/M metagenome (IMG submission 51715) | reverse complement strand
AGTATCAAACCTCACAAGAGGGTATCTTTACAGCAGGTGATTGTCGTCGTGGCCAGTCATTAGTTGTATGGGCGATTGACGAAGGTCGCGGTGTTGCCAAGCGCGTTAATGAGTATCTGGCTTAAATAATTTTTGCCACCCCTTGCGCAATCAAATTGATGTATAAAAAAGCCAAGGGTTGATAAAATCACCTATTCCGGGTGATTTTTATATTGAGCTCTTCCTTATATTTTAGGTGTCATAGGTTAAAAAAAAGGAGTTAACATGTTAAAACAACTTTGGTTTAAAGTGATACTCGGCATGTTTCTTGGCGTTTTGTTTGGACTCGTGTTATCTCCATCCGCTTTTGCATTTGTCTCTAAAGATGTAGCACTTGCTATCGCTCCTTGGGTTGCATTAATTGGAAATATTTTTTTAGCAACAGTTAAGATGGTTGTTGTCCCTCTTGTAATGAGTTCGATTATTTTAGGAATTACAAGCGCGAAAGACACTCAAACCTTGAAAAAACTAGGCTCACGAATAGCGCCTTATTTTGTATTGACAACAGTTGTTTCTGTAACGATTGGAATACTAATAACATTTGCAATGCAGCCTGGTAATTTTGTATCGTCTGACATTGTTTCATCAATTGGTGCAAGCTCACTGCCAGCTGCCGCTGTTTCGGCGTCAAATATTCCAGTGCCCGACATGATTGTTGGATTAATACCTGTAAATGCTGTCCAGGCAAAACTGGATGGAGATATATTGGCATTTGTTATCTTAGCGATATTCATAGGTGTTGCCTTGATGAATATAAACAAGCATGATGCAAAGCCTTTAATTGACCTTGCAAAAGCAATTCAAGAGCTCTCCATGAGAATAATTGATTGGGCTATGAAATTAGCACCTTATGCGGTTTTTGGCTTACTGTGCAGCATCACAATTAAGATAGGCTTTGATGCAATATCATCAATGTCTATGTATATTCTCACAGTGGTTTCTGGATTGTTGCTGCTTCTTTGTTTTTACCTAGTGATCGTTTATATAAGTTCAAATATCAAGCCTTTAGATTTTTTAAAAAGGGTGAGAGAAGTGCAACTTATGGCATTTTCAACTTCCTCTTCAGCGGCTGTTATGGGGCTTTCAATAAACACTTCGGAAGAGAAGTTGAATGTTCCTACATCAATATCAAAATTTATAATCCCCTTGGGGGCTACTATAAATATGGATGGAACAGCGCTTTACCAGGTATGTGCAGCCATATTTTTGACACAGCTTTTTGGAATAGATTTAACGTTTATTGAATTGGTAATTTTGGCACTTACAACGGTCGGTGCATCAATAGGAACGCCGAGCACTCCAGGAGTCGGTATTGTGATTTTGGCAACAATTCTACAAGGTATTGGCGTCCCTCTTGAAGGCATTGCACTGATTTTAGGAGTTGATAGAATACTTGATATGTGTAGAACGGCAATCAATGTAACAGGGGACTTAACAGCCACTTTAGTTATAAAGAAAATAACAAGTATCTCTTCCAGTTCAGAAAAAATGCGAACGTAAGTTAGTGGGCTTAATATAAGCCTTTCCATTAGCTCATACCCCCTAAGGGGTAGATAAAAATACCACTATAAAGCAGTGGTATTTTTTTGTAACTAAGTATAATTTGTCTCGTTCACATCTTTAAAACCCAGTGTTCTAAAGATTTATTAAATATATCGGAGAGATAAAATGGCAAAAGAGCTATATAACACACCCAACCTCGATGAGTTGGAAAAAGGTCCATGGCCTTCATTTGTAACAGGTCTTAAACGTCTGCAAGTGATTCACACAAAGGTGCTGATATGGCACGCGACGTACTAGGTACACTAGAAACATCTTACGTAACTAAAAAAGGTTACTGGAAAGGTGGTACAGTGGTGTTATCGGTTACGGTGGCGGCATCATTCCACGTTTTAACGAGTTAAAAGACGATAATGGTGACTATAAATTCCCTGCAGCAGGTGAATTTCATACATTACGTATTCAGCCACCAGCAGGCATGCACTACACATCAACTCTATTAAGAGATATGTGTGATATGTTTGTTGATAACGGTGGTTCTGGCTTAATTGCATTCCACGGTCAATCAGGCGACATCATGTTACAAGGTGCAACTGAAGAAACTACGCAAACAATTTTTAACGAATTCAATGCTTACGGTTTTGACTTAGGTGGTGCAGGTCCTGCGGTACGTACTGGCATGTCTTGTGTTGGAGCTTCACGTTGTGAAATGTCAAACACGAACGAGCAAGCGGTATTGCGTACACTAGTTAACGCATTCCTTGATGACATGCATAGACCTGCTTTACCTTACAAAATGAAGTTTAAGGTTTCTGGTTGTGCAAACGACTGTATGAACTCTGTACAGCGTGCTGACTTCGCAACGATTGGTACTTGGAGAGATGATATTAAAATCAACCAAGACTTATTTAAAGCAATGGTTGCTGATAAAGGCACTCAGTACGTAGTTGACAATATTACTTCTCGTTGTCCTACTAGCTGCATGACACTAAATGACGATAACTCATTAACAATCGACAACAAAAACTGTGTTAAGTGTATGCATTGTTTAAATGTAACTTCTCCATTAACTCACAATTACATTGCTAAAGGCGATGTTGAGCCTATCTTGGCAACTGGTGATGATAAAGGTGTAATGATTATCATGGGTGGTAAGCGTACATTGAAGATTGGTGACTTATTCGGTTCAGTTATCGTTCCATTTATGAAAATGGATAACGCAGACGACTTAGAAGCAATTGAAGACTTAGCAGGTGAAGTAATCGACTTCTTCGCTGAAAATGCATTAGAGCACGAACGTACAGGTGAAATGATTGAGCGTATCGGTGTTGTAAACTTCCTTGAAGGTATCGGTGTTAACGTTGATCCAAACATGATCAACTCTACTCGTACCTCTTCATACGTTCGTATGGATGACTGGGATGAAGAAGCAGTTAAGTGGTTCGAGAACAAAGCAGAAGCTAACGCTTAAACATTCAATTAAATTAATAAACTTATAAATTAGGAGAAATATTATGGCTGCAGCACCAATTATGCCAATCGAATCTGGAGTTCCAGATCCTATTCAATACATGCACCCAACAATGCGTCGTAACTACGGCCAATGGGCTTACCACGACCGTCCACGCGCTGGTGTATTACACCACACATCAAAGAACAATGAAGAAATCTTCACAGTTCGTTGTGGTACAGCACGTCAAATGGATGTTTACACAATTAAAAAATTAGCTGATATTGCAGATGAATTTGCAGATGGCTATGTTCGTTTTACTATGCGCTCAAACGTTGAATTCATGGTTTCTGATGGCTCTAAAGTTGATGCATTAGTATCAGCGCTAACTGAAGCAGGTTTCCCTGTTGGCGGTACTGGACCATCAGTAACAATGATTTCTCACACTCAAGGTTGGTTACACTGTGATATTCCAGGTACTGACGCATCAGGTGTTGTTAAATCATTAATGGATGAGATGCACGAAGAGTTTACTCGTGAAGAAATGCCTAACCGTGTTCACATGACAACTTCTTGTTGTCAAATTAACTGTGGTGGTCAAGGTGATATCGCACTTAATATTCAACATACTAAGCCGCCTAAGATTAACCATGATTTAGTGTCAATGGTTTGTGAGCGTCCTACCGTTGTTGCTCGTTGTCCAGTTGCTGCGATTCGTCCTGCAATGGTTAACGGCAAGCCTACTTTGGAAGTTGATGAGAAGAAATGTATCTGTTGTGGTGCATGTTTCCCACCATGTCCTCCAATGCAGATTAATGATCCTGAGAACTCTAAAATTGCTCTATGGATTGGTGGTAAGAACTCGAATGCAAGATCTAAGCCTTCTTTCCATAAGCTAGTTGCTTCCAACCTACCTAACAATCCGCCAAGATGGCCGGAAGTTGGTGCAGTTGTTAAAAACATCTTAAGTGTATATAAAGAAGATGCACGCGACTGGGAAAGAGTTGGCGAATGGGTTGATCGTATCGGCTGGCCAGCATTCTTTGAGAAGACTGGACTACCGTTTACTAAATTCCATATCAATGATTGGAAAGGTTCACGTCACCAGTTGAACTCTTCTGCTCACATCCGTTTTTAAGGTTTACTTGACATGAAGTTTGCAATTCAAGTAAATGAAGGTCCNTATCAGCACCAAGCGTCTGATACGGCTTTCCAGTTCGCTAAAGCAGCGATTGAAAATGGACATGAAATTTTTCGTGTATTTTTCTACCATGATGGTGTGAATAATGCATCTCGTTTTACATTGCCACCACAAGATGATCGCCATGTTGTTAACAACTGGGCTTCTTTAGATATTAAGAATGCCNAAGGTGAGCCTGAATTAGTAGTTTGTGTTGCTGCAGCACTTCGTCGAGGTATGCTTGACGAGTCTGAAGCTTCTAAGAATTCTATTGAAGGTAATAACTTGCATCCTGCATTTCGAATCTCTGGCCTTGGNCAGTTGATCGAAGCAGGTATTCAGTGTGATCGTTTAGTGGTATTTGGAGATTAAGATGGCTACAAAGAAATTTATGTATTTAAATCGCCGATCTTCATTTGGTACGGTGTATGCAATCGAATCATTAGAAGTGGTATTAATTGCCGCTGCTTTTGAGCAAGATGTATCTTTAGCTTTCATGGATGATGGTGTATACCAGATCGTTGAAGGTCAAGAGACTGACGGCATTGGCATGAAAAACTTTTCTAAGACTTTTCACGCACTAGGTGATTACGATATCAACAAACTTTATGTTTCTAAAGANTCTTTAGAAGAAAGAGGNTTGTCTGAGTCTGATCTTATGCCTTTAGTGTATGAAGATGAAGATGACGACTGGGAAGAAAANCCTTCTGTTAAAGTTGTTACTAATGATGAACTTAAAGCAATTATGTCTGAACAAGACGTTTGCTTAAGTTTCTAAGAGNGGTTTAATTATGTTACATACAGTAAACAAATCATCTTTCGAGCGNAATTCACTACAATCTTGCCTAAATACAATTGACGATACAAGCGTTATTTTATTTATTGAAGACGGTGTAATTAATGCGGCGAATAATGCTAACTCATCAATGATTGCAGATCTTGCCGCAAGTGGGCGTGTATTTGCATTGCAAGGTGATGTTGAAGCGAGAGGAATTTCTCCAAAACTAGCAGACAATATCAAATTAGTTGATTATGCTGGATTTGTAGATCTAGTTGTTGAACATGGAACTGCGGTTTCTTGGGTTTAACTTTAATTTTTATATAGGAGTACGATTATGGCACAAATTTGTGGCGCTGAAGTAGATGAAGAAGGTTTCTTAGTAGATCTTAAAGATTGGAATGAAGACATTTGTAAACAAATGGCTGCGGACGATGATGTTGAGTTAACAGACGAGCATTGGGACGTGATTAATTTCTTACGTGAGTATTTTGAAGAGTACCAAATTGCACCTGCAGTTCGTGTACTTACAAAAGCGATCGCTAAGAGAATGGGTAAAGACAAGGGTAACTCTAAGTACCTTTACTCTTTATTCCCTTATGGTCCTGGTAAGCAAGGTTGTCGTTTCGCTGGTCTTCCTAAGCCAACTGGTTGTATCTAGTTAGATACAATTAATGAAAGACATCTGCAGTTATGTAGGTGTTTTTTTATTTTTTAAACATAAAGTTTGAGAGCAATATGTCAACATTAAGCATTATATTTACCGCTTTATTTTACATTTCCCTATTCATTTTTATCGTGGGCATGGGTAAGAAGATCTATCAATTTTGGATCACCCCTGCACCGTTAAAAATTCCAACTGCACCAACCCAATTAACACAAACAGGTGTGGTTTTTAGAATGATTCGTGAAGTGACTTTATTCGAAAGTCTTTTCAAATCTAATAAATGGATCTGGTTATTCGGATTCTTGTTTCATTTTGGCTTACTATTAGTTCTAGTTCGCCATTTACGCTATTTTATTCCTGGTGATTTACCAGAAGTGTTTTTATTAATACAGCCCTTTAAATATGCTGCTTTTGCCATGGTGATTGGCCTCGGCGGATTATTAGTGCGTCGAATTTTCGTTGCACGTATTCGCTATATTTCAGCACCTAGTGATTATTTAATGCTGCTAATGCTGATTACAATTGGAGTGAGCGGTGTCGTTATGACTTTTACTGACAATCATACGGATGTAATGATGGTTAAGGCGTTTGCTTCTGGATTGGTTACTTTTGATTGGACTAACTTACCAACTGAAACACACTTCTTAGTGCATTTATTCTTGGTATTTGTCTTATTAGCAATTTTCCCAATTTCAAAATTATTNCACGTGCCAGGTGTTTTCTTTAGCCCGACACGTAACCAAGTCGATGATGCGCGTAAGAAACGCCACATTTCTCCTTGGGCATTACAACAAGAAAAAGAGCATGCTGTGAAGCTTGAACAAACATTAGGTAAGGACGAATAAGATGGCTGCTAAAGAATTTGATATCCCTNAGTTACCAACCTACATTGAGATTCCTGAATTAAATCCAGGGATTATGAAAGGCGACGGCCCGTTTAAGTCGGCTGAAGAATTTCAAACTCCATTAGGTTTTCCGGGCGAGAAAGTCGATAACTGGCAAGAGGTTGCTATTGCTAAAATGGGCGAACTTAAATCCAAGTATCGTTCAGTGCAAGTATTTTTAGATTCGTGTGTTAAGTGTGGCGCATGTACAGATAAGTGTCATTATTTCCTAGGCTCTTCTGATCCTAAGAACATGCCTGTTGCACGCCAAGATTTATTTCGTAGTGTTTATCGTCGTCACTTTACCTTTGCAGGTAAGTACTTTCCAAAATTGGTTGGCGCTAAAGAGCTTGATGNCGATATGCTTGATGATTGGTATAACTACTTTCATCAGTGCTCACAATGTCGTCGATGTTCAGTATTTTGTCCGTACGGTATTGATACGGCTGAGATCTCAATGGCCGCTCGTGAAGTACTAGACGCAGTTGGCATTGGTCAGAAATACTGTAATCAGATTTTAGGTAAGGCACTNACNGTTGGTAACAACTTAGGTCTNCCTGAGCCAGCTTTGAGAGATACATTGTTAGATCTTGAAGAGGAAGTTGAAGAAGATTTTGGTGCGCCGGTTAAATANCCATTAGATGTTAAAGGTGCTGAAATATTACTGATTACACCGTCAGCAGATTTCTTTGCTGAGCCGCATATTGATGGCTTAATTGGTTACGGAAAAGTGTTTTATCAAGATNGTGTTAGCTGGACGATGAGTTCATACGCCTCTGAGGGTGCTAACTTTGGTATGTTTATCGGTTCATACGATATTATGCGTAAAGCGGCATTAAGAATTCGTAAAGCAGCACTAGATCTTGAAGTATCTCGTGTGATGGTAGGTGAATGTGGCCATGCATGGCGTGTTGCTTACAGTTTCTGGAACACTTTAAGTGGTGTTGGTGCGGGTGCTCAATCAAGTGATGAGTATGCACTTAAGCTGCAAAATCAGTTGGATCATAGATATCCACAACCACAACATGTTATCGAATATACCTACGATTTAATNCAAAGAGGTAAGTTAGAATTTGACAAGTCAGAAAATGATGATCGTACGGTGACATTCCACGACTCATGTAATGTTGCCCGTGCAACCAATATGGGCGGCATTGAAGGCGGTCAATTTATTCTTCCACGTGAAGTAATTAAAGCAGTTTGTAATAATTACGTAGACATGGAAAGATCTACAATTAAAGAATCTACATTCTGTTGTGGTGGTGGCGGTGGTCTTCTAACGGACGATTTGATGGAGATTCGAGTTAAAGGTGCTATGCCGAGAATGCAAGCACTAAAAGAAGTAGAAAAGAACGAAGGGGTGAATACTTTAGCGGCAATTTGTGCGATTTGTAAATCACAATTTACCAAAGTATTACCAAAATTTGATTTTGATCCATACATGATTGTTAGTGTTCACCAGTTGGTGAGTGCAGCTATTATTTTGGACAAACCACAAACTGATGCTGAGGATGCTGTTGAAGCAGATGCAGCAGAAACTGAATAAAAACAAGGAGATTTATTATGCAAAAGAATGCTTACGGTGTACCAACTAAAGGTNAAGGTCATACATTTAGACTTTATAAAGATGACGAGCAAGGTGCAGTTCCATGGAGTCAAAAGATCTTTCAAGAAGACACATCACACAAGTGTCCTACTTACGTAACACAAACTCCTCCTTGTCAAGGTTCATGTCCTTCAGGTCATAATATCCGTGGTTGGTTAGATATCGTTCGTGGCATGGAAAAGCCAACTGGTGATATGTCATGGCAAGAGTACGCTTTCCGTCGCTCTACTGCAGCTAACCCGTTCCCATCAGTAATGGGTCGTGTGTGTCCAGCGCCTTGTGAAGATGGNTGTAACCGTAACGAAGTTGAAGATACTGTTGGTATTAACGCTGTTGAGCAGTTTATCGGNGACAATGCAAAGCAAGAAGGTTATACATTTGAAATTAATGCTGCAGATACTGGCAAGAAAGTTGCTATTATCGGTGGTGGTTGTGGTGGCTTAGCAGCGGCTTTACAGCTGCGTCGTCAAGGTCATGCAGTTACTGTTTTTGAAAAATACGACCAACTTGGCGGTATGATGATGTACGGTATTCCAGATTACCGTGTACCACGTGACGTATTAGGTCACGAAATTGACCGTATTATTGCAACCGGTGTTGAGACTAAGATGAACACTAAAGTAGGTGTTGATGTAACGGTTGAAGAATTAGAAAAAGAATTTGATGCAGTTTTATTTGCCATTGGTGCAATGAGTGGTCGTACGCTACCTATTCCAGGTGGNGATGCCACTAACTGTGTTTCTGGTGTAGCATTCCTTGAAGCATATAACCAAGGTCGTTTACAGCACATCACAGGCAAAGTAATTTGTATTGGTGGTGGTGATACTTCAATTGACGTTGTATCGGTTGCACGTCGTTTGGGNGATATTACAAATGTTGCTGATAAAGATCGTCCTGAGCATATTATTTTTAACGATACAGCGCACGACGTTGTAGACACNTCTAACCGTTTAGGTGCTGACGTATTATTGACAACTCGTTCAACCATTGACGATATGCCTGCAGCGCAAGAAGAGATTGATGATGCAACTCGTGAAGGTGTTGAGATTCAAGGTCAATTAAGCCCTGTNGAAGTTGTAACAAATGACGAAGGTCGTGCAACAGCATTGCGTTTTGTACGTTTAGAAGAAGATGGAAATACACCAATTGAAGGCTCTGAGTTTGATATTGAATGTGAATTAATCGTTTCAGCAATTGGTCAAACAGTTGACTCTGAAGGCATGGATGATTCATTCTTTAATGACCATGGCTTTATTGATGCAGACAAAAACTACCAAGTTCCTAATAAGCCAGGTTTCTTTGTGTGTGGCGATGTAGTTCGTCCACACTTGTTAACGACTGCCATTGGACAAGCAGGTATTGTTGCTGAAAGTATTGATGACTACCTATCAGGTAGTAATCAGAAGGCCCGTAATAAGGTTGATGTACATTACTTTGATCTTGCTAAGAAACTTGATGAGTGGGATTTATCTCCATCAGACTATGAAAAAGGTGGTGAAGCTGGTGAGGGTACCGATACTGCAGACTACGCAATCCATAATTATGAAGATCGTGCTTATGCATCTATCATTTCTCATACGGAATTATTCCTAGGGCATTTTGACAACGAGCAGCGTAATCAACGTGACCATAAAGTGGTTGATACAGAAAATGTATTGGGCAACTTTGAAGAGCGTTTAATTGGTTACACAGAGAAGAAGTTCAAACCGAAGCAAGTCGTTGTATGTCTTGTGGCCTATGTTTTGAGTGTGATAACTGTGTTATGTACTGCCCTCAAGATGCAGTATTTAAGGTTAAAAAAGATAAGGCAACTTTAGGTCGTTACGTTGATACTGATTACTCTAAGTGTGTTGGTTGTCATATTTGTGCGGATGTATGTCCAACTGGTTATATCCAGATGGGTTTAGGTGAATAAGCCTACTTGAATTTTTTGAGAGAGTAACTATGAAACGTTTGTTGATTGTTTTTTTAACTGTATTCTTAACCAGTGTTTTTGCATATGCAGATAAGCATGTTAATCTGGGTGATAGAGCCAGTGAGCTAAAAGAAGAAGGTAAGAGTGAAGACATTCACCCGGACTTAAAAGAAATCAGAATCATGCATCCAAACTTTTTGATGCACAAACGTGACAAAACCTTACGTCAAGGTATTCGCACTAAGCGCAATTCATTGAAAGCTTGTGTTAATTGTCATAGTGCGACTGATCAGAATGACGAATTTATGCCAATCGACCAGTCGGGGCAGTTTTGTTCGACTTGTCATCAAAAAGTTGGTACAAGTCTAGATTGTTTTTCTTGTCATCGTAATACGCCAAAAGAGGATTTGTAATGGATAAGTGCCAAACATCAATTCAGAAAAATAAAAATCTTAGTCGTAGAGACTTTATCAAAACAACTGCCACAACGGCTGGTGTTGCGACTATTGCAACCGGAATTACACTCACAACTTACGTCAATGCTGCTGGTGAAAATCCAGTAACAAACGAAAAGCGTTGGGGCATGCTAATCGATACTAATAAGCTAACTGAGGTCGATATTGATGACATGGTTAATGCTTGTCAAGAGGAGCAAGGCTGGGGTAATGAGGCGCATTCAACAGGTAATCAAAAAGCTGGTTGGATTAAAAAGGTTAAAGTTAAAGACAAGGCAACTGATCGCATTAGCAATCTAGCACTAATGTGTCAGCATTGTGATCAGCCGCCATGTGTTGATGTTTGCCCAACTAACGCTTCAATGAAGCGTGAAGACGGCATTGTTTTAGTTGACAGACATTTATGTATTGGTTGTCGTTATTGTATGATGGCTTGTCCGTACGATGCACGTTCATTTGTTCATGAAGAGCTAACAAACCAAAAAGAGCATATGCCTCGTGGCAAAGGAACGGTTGAATCTTGCACGATGTGTGTTCACAAAGTTGACAAAGGCGAGCAGCCAGCTTGTGTGGAAGCACTGAATGGCGACGCTGTTATATTTGGCGACTTACTAGATCCAACTAGCAACATCCATCAGACATTAAAGAGAGTTCAAAGTACACAAATCCGTGCAGATTTAAATCTGAATACGGGTGTACGTTATAGTGGAATTTAAGAGCAGATTATGAGCATTATTCGTTACGAGCAAACACAAGGTAAGAGTTTAGGTTTTTATACATTAATTGCAGGTCTGGGCGCTTTTATTTTAGCAGCATTAGGTAGTGTTTACTTTATGGAGCACAATGGTCACCACGTGACTGGCATGAGCAATCGTATTGTTTGGGGATTGCCTCACGTATTTGCATTATTTTTGATTGTTGCTGCATCGGGTGCACTTAATATCGCCTCTATAGCATCAGTTTTTAATAAGAAAATTTACAAGCCATTATCACGCTTGTCTGGTCTTGTTGCATTGGCATTGTTGGCTGGTGGTTTGATGGTATTGGTACTGGATCTAGGTCGCCCAGATCGTTTGATCGTTGCCATGACTGAGTATAATTTCAATTCCATTTTTGCTTGGAATATCATTCTTTATAATGGTTTCTTCGTTATTGTAGGTGTTTATCTATGGATGATGTTTGAGCGTCGCATGAACAAATATAGTCGTAAAGTGGGTATTGCCGCTTTTACCTGGAGACTAATTCTAACAACAGGTACTGGCTCTATTTTTGGATTTTTGGTAGCTCGTCAAGCGTATGACGCCGTTATTATGGCACCTATGTTTGTAATCATGTCTTTTGCATTTGGCTTGGCTTTTTTCGTACTCGTGCTCATGGCAAGTTACAAGTGGACTCAGCGCCCATTAGGNGATGCNATTGTTAATCGATTAAGTAATTTATTAGGTGTATTTGTTGCAGCAGTACTTTATTTTGTAGCAGTTTATCATTTAGGCAACTTATACTTAGCTGAAAATGCTGGTGTTGAAAGCTTTATTCTAATGGATGGCGGTATCTACACTCAATTGTTCTGGTATGGGCAAATTGTCTTAGGCGGTGTTGTGCCATTAGCGTTGCTTTACTCTCCTGCTACTAAAGGCAATCGCTCTATGCTTGGCTTGGCTTCAGTCTTAATTATCTTAGGTGGCATTGCTCA
>JGI26250J51715_1000468_pt1 | contig 12571 bp, 9 predicted proteins | sample SaaInlV_150m_DNA_4_FD_51715 | JGI IMG/M metagenome (IMG submission 51715) | reverse complement strand
AGCGAGGCGGCTCGGCGCCAACGCCCAACCCGGGCATGGTCACCCGAGCGGAGCACATCGGGGACCTCGAGGCCACGAAAGTCGGCGGGTCGGGTGAAGTGGGGGTGTTCCAGAAGGCCAGCCGAGTGCGACTCGTCGAGGGCGGACTCGTCGTTGCCGAGGACACCCGGCTGCAGCCTTGCCACTGCCTCTATGACCACCAGGGCGGCCAGTTCGCCACCCGCCAGGACGTAGTCGCCGATGGAGATCTCGTCGTCGCACAGGTCTGTGCGGATCCGTTCGTCGACGCCCTCGTAGCGACCACACAGGAGCGAGAAGCCGTCGAGGGCGGCAAGTTCGGTCGCAACCCCCTGATCGAACTGCCGGCCACCCGGCCCGAGCAGTATCAAAGGTCGGACCGGTGACACGGTCTCGACTGCGGCAAACACCGGCTCGGGCATCAACACCATGCCGGCGCCGCCTCCGAACGGGCTGTCGTCGACAGTGCGATGGACATCGACGGTGGCGAGGCGCAGATCGTGGCAGTGGACCTCAAGGTTCCCGGCGCCGATCGCTCGACCCAGGATGCTCCGACCGACGTAGTCATCGATTATCTCCGGGAACAGGGTGAACACCTCGGTGCGCAAGGTCACACCCCGCTGTCGTCCAGCAGGCCGACGGGGACCTCCACCCGGATCTCTTCACCGGGTATGTGACCTACCACGAACACTGCTGGAACCAGGCGGCCGTCTTCGAGTTCGAGAAGGTCGCTGGCGGGGTTGTCGACGACAGACCGTACGACTCCGTGGTCGGTCCCGTGCTGGTCGATGACCCTGGCACCTATCAACTGGTGTGCCCAGAGGGTTCCGTCGTCGGGTTCATCGATCGGCTCGGCGGTGAGCACCACGCCCCGCCAGCGCTCGGCTGAATCAGAGTCGGGCACCTCGTCGAAGCGGACAAGGAACCTGTGCTGGTGGGGTCGGCTGGTGCGGACCGTCAGAGGCCCACGTTCGGTGGAGAGGCGGGACCCGGGCGCAAGGCGCTCGGGTCGTGTGCTCAGCAGGGTCACGACGACCTCGCCGCTGAGACCGTGGGGTCGGTCGATGCGACCGACCTCGAGCATGACCGGATCAGCGGCATCCGGTCTATTTGACATGGTCCGGTGTGACCGGTCCCGGTCAGTCGACGAAGTCGACGTCTATCTCGGCATCGTCGCGGACGGCGGCAGCGCGCACGATGGTGCGGATGGCGTTGGCCACGCGGCCACGCTTTCCGATTACACGACCCATGTCGCCGTCACCCACGGTCACGGAGAACACGCAACGGGAATCGCCCCCCGTGGAGATGCTCACGGCATCGGGGTCCTCGACTATGGACTTGATCAGGAACTCAAGGACATCTTCTGCGATGGGGGCTTCGACGGACATGGTTACGCCTCCTCTTTCTCGTCAGCAGCGGCTTCGATGGCTTCGTCGGCTGGTGCCTCCTCGGCCACGGGCTCCTCAACAGGCGCCTCCTCGGCCACGGGCTCCTCAACAGGTGCCTCCTCGGCCACGGGCTCCTCAACAGGCGCCTCCTCGGCCACAGGCTCCTCAACAGGCGCCTCCTCGGCCACAGGCTCCTCAACAGGCGCCTCCTCGGCCACAGGCTCCTCAACAGGCGCCTCCTCGGCCACGGGCTCTTCAGCCGGAGTCGCCGCGGCGGGAACAACGGCCTCGGAGGCCACTCCTGTGAAGGACTCCCACGCACCTGTGATCTTCAACAACTTCTCGACACGCTCGGTCGGCTGTGCACCGTTCTGGAGCCAACCGACCGCCTTGTCGTTGTCGATCTCGATCACGGACGGATCACGTCGCGGATCGTAGAAACCGAGCACCTCGATGAACCGGCCGTTGCGCGCCTTGCGCGAGTCGGCCGCCACCACCCGGTAGGTCGGTTGCTTCTTCTTGCCCATCCTCATCAGGCGGAGCTTTACTGCCACTTCAACACCACTCTCTTCTTGTCTGTTCTGGTCCCGGTTCCACACCGGTCTGGCGGAACCGGCCCGGATGCGATGATGGTGCACCCGATCGGTCGGAACAGTCTGCCGTGACCAGATCGGTTTTCCAGCCTCGTCGGAAAGACAATGGCCACAGCCGGTCAGGCCCGGGTTCCTCAGTTCACTGGCCAGGGACCCGGAAGTTCCATTCCTGGGCCCTCAGCAGGGTCGCCGAGGCCCGGTAGCGAGAGGCCCTTCGTGGCCGGCCTGTCTGACCCGGTGGGCTCTGCCACGGGCGGTCGCCCGCCCTTTGGACCCTTGCCCCGGCGCTTTGACGAGCGGCCGCCGGGCCCTCTGCCACCCATCTTCTTCATCATCTTTCGCATTTCCCGGAACTGCTTGACGAGCTGGTTGATGTCTGACGGCTGGGTTCCGCTGCCTGCCGCAATTCGCGACCTGCGGGAGCCGTCGATCAGACCGGGGTCGATTCGCTCAGCGGGCGTCATCGAGTTGATAATGCCCTCGAGGCGGTCGATTCGGCCCTCATCCAGTGCCTCGTCGACACCGGCCATCTGTTGTGACATTCCCGGGACCATCTTCATGACAGAGTTCAGCGGCCCCATCTTGCGGAGCTGGTTGATCTGTTCGAGGAAGTCGTCGAGGGTGAAGCGACCCTCGAGCATCCGGGCGGCGGCGTCCTCGGCCTGTTCCCTGTCATAGGTTGTCTCGACCTGCTCAATGAGCGTTTCGACGTCACCCATGCCGAGGATGCGGCTTGCCATCCGATTCGGGTGGAATACGTCCAGATCCGAGAGGCCCTCGCCCGTCGATGCGAAGGCGATTGGACATCCGACCACCTCGCGAACCGAGAGTGCAGCGCCGCCTCGGGCATCACCGTCGAGCTTGGTCAGGATCACGGCATCCAGGCTCAGACGGTCGTGGAACGCCGTGGCCACGTTCACGGCGTCCTGCCCCATCATTGAATCAAGCACGAGCAGCGTGTGGTCAGGTTGCACCGCTTCTGAGATTCCCCTGACCTCCTCCATCAACTCGTCGTCGACTGCGAGGCGTCCAGCCGTGTCGAAGATCACGACGTCGCGTCCCAGACGGGCGGCCTCGGCCCGGCCGGCCACGGCCACTGCAACCGGGTCGGTGGGCTGGCTGAAGACCGGCACGCCGATCCGTTCACCGAGCGTTTCCAACTGGGCGACAGCCGCCGGTCGCTGAAGGTCGGCGCCGACCAGCATCGGGTTGCGCCCCCTGGACTTGAACCAGCGGGCCAGCTTGGCTGCGGTGGTGGTCTTCCCGGACCCCTGAAGACCCGCGAGGAGCACCACCGTCGGAGGCTTGGAGGCGTAGCTGAGCTTCATCGTCTCGCCGCCGAGTATGAGGGTGAGTTCCTCGAGGACGATCTTGACCACCTGTTGCCCGGGATTCAACACCCCGCTCAACTCGGCTCCGAGAGCCCTCTCCCTGATCCGCTCCAGGAAGATGCCGACCACGTCGAGGTGGACGTCGGCCTCGAGCAGCGCCAGCCTGATCTCGCGTAGGAGGTCCTCGACCTCTTCGGGGCCGAGTCGACCGCGACTCCTGGCACGCCGGAGGATCCCCTCGAACCGGCTGGTCAGTCCCTCAAACACCTCAGGCCTCCACGTCGTCGTCGAGCTCGAACAGGGCGTCGACAAACTCAACTGGATCAAACACCATGAGATCGTCGGGGCCCTCGCCGACACCGACCATCTTGACCGGTATGCCCAACTCCTCCTGGACTGCAACGACTATTCCACCGCGGGCGGATCCATCCAACTTGGTGAGCACCACCCCTGTCACATCGGCTGCCTCGGTGAAGCGACGGGCCTGAACGAGGCCGTTCTGCCCGGTTGTGGAGTCAATTACCAGCAGGGTCTCGGTGACCGTGCCGGCTCCCTTTTCAGCCACCCTCCTGACCTTGCTCAGTTCGTCCATCAGGTTTCCCTGGGTGTGGACCCGTCCGGCCGTGTCGGCCAACACAAGGTCGGCGCCAACAGCGGCGGCGTGCTCAACTGCATCGAAGATGACGGAGCTGGGATCGGCACCCTCGGCGCCGCTGATAACGGGTGCTCCCACCTTGTCGCCCCACAGGGCCAACTGGTCGGCTGCGGCGGCACGGAAGGTGTCGCCGGCGGCGAGCACCACGCTTGTTCCGGCCTGAACCTCCATACGGCCCAACTTGCCGACCGTGGTCGTCTTGCCGACCCCGTTGACACCGACGAACAGCCAGACGGACGGGTCTCCGCCGCGGGCCAGGCCTCGGTCGCCTGAACCCAGGCGCTCGACGAGTTCAGCCCGCAACAGGTCGATCACTACCTCGGGTTCGTCGACCGCCTCGACATCGGCCCGCTGGCGAACAGCGGCGATGACATCGGCTGTTGTCGATACGCCCAGGTCAGCGAGGATGAGGGCCTCTTCGAGGGCATCCCAGGTGGAGGCGTCGACCGTGGACACGGATCTGACGGCCCGGACCTGTACGGAAAAGGCGTTGCGGGCTCGACCCAGTCTGGAGCGGAGGCTCATAGCCGGCGCAGCCTACCTCTGCAGCCGTTTTGGTCGAATCTACTCAGGGTCCTGTTCCTCAGTGGCAACGCCGTTGCTGAGGAAGTCGTCGAGGGCACCCAGTTCCACAATGGTGGAGAGGAACTCACCCTCACGTATGAACTCGAGAGCCACCTCCATGCCAGGAAGGCGCAACTGGATATCGGCCCGTAGGGCGTCCATGGCATCGATGGGTCGCCCGTCGGAACCCACGATCAGGTCACCTGCCATGAGGCCGGCGATGCTGGCCGGCGAACCCTCGGTTACCTCCACGATCGAGGCACCGGCCCGGCCGTCGGTCAGTGACTCGCCGCGGATTCCGAGCCATGCGGTGCCCACAGGCTCACCGGCCAACAGCCTCTCGGCCACCAGGAGGACGGTGTCGCTCGGTAGTGCGAAGCCAACGCCGATGTTGGCGGTCAGGAAGCCATCGGTGCGAATTGACGTGTTCATGCCGATCACGCGCCCCTTCCTGTCGGCGAGGGGGCCGCCGGAGTTTCCCGGGTTGATCGGAGCGTCGGTCTGGATCATCGCAACGCCGGCACAGAGGGCACTGTCTTCGCCTCCGATCTGGCAGCCGTAGGACGGCACCACCCTGCCGAGGGCGCTCACGATGCCGGCGGTGACAGTTCGGTTCAGGTTGAAGGGGCTTCCGACAGCGACCGCTGTCTGACCGACCCTGAGATCGTCGCTGGAGCCGAACACGGCGGGCCTGAGGCTGTCATCGATCTCGGACAGCAGCACGACGGCAACGTCGCGGCGGATGTCGGCTCCGAGCACGGTCGCATCGACGCTCCTTCCGCTGGGGAGGGTCACGATGACATCGGTCGCCTCGCCCACCACGTGGGCATTGGTAACCACGTGCCCGAGGTCGTCGAGCGCTATGCCCGACCCCTGACCCACATCGGGTTCGGTTACGAGGACCACCGATGGGGTCAGCGCCTCGGCAACTGCCACGACCGGTTCCGGGCCACCGTCTCTGACGCGTGCGTCGGTGAACAGGCGATCAACGAGGGTCTCGGTGTCAGCGGACGACATGCCGGCCGACTCGGCGATGAGGGCCTCAACGAGCACCTGGACCTCCTCGGCGGAAAGGCCCGCGAACTGGCTGGCCGACTGGGCCACCATGGCATCGACGAGAACCGTGACCTCGGTCTTGCTCATGGCTCCGGACTGTTCAATCAGGCGGTCAACCAGGTCCCGGATCTCGCCGGGGGTCAGGGCCTGTGATCTCGCCACGAGTTCATCAACAAGGGCCGCCACGACCGTCTCGGTCGCCGAGCCGTCTCCCCCTCTTGACACCTGAACGTCAATCCCGTCGGTTCCGGGGCCACGAACGATCCAGCCCGTGAGGATTCCACCAACAAACAGGGTGGCCACCAGCACCACGACCCCAAGCGTCAAGCCGACGGTCGATGACTTCCGCGATTCGGACTCAGGGTTCTCGGCGGGATCAGCCTCGTCGACCGGGTCGACGTCATCAACAGGGTTCAGGTTCAGTTCGGGTTCCACCGGTTCTTCTGCGCCTGTCCCGCTCTCATCTTCCACACCCAGAACCTAGGCCAAGGGTTGGCCAACCACTACGCGGGGCGTCGACCTCAGCGTCCGTCCACCGAGGGTGGGTCAGGAGTCCACGAACCTCGGCAACCAGACCGTGAACGTCGAACCAACTCCCACTGTGGAGCGCAGGGTCACCTGGCCGCCATGTGCCTCGGCGATCTGTCTGACGATCGCCAGACCCAGCCCCGAACGTCCGGCTTCCCTGGCCGAGGCCCTGTCGCCGCGCCAGAACCGCTGGAACACCCGCTCCTGATCCTCGGGGCTGAGCCCGGGACCGTCGTCGAGCACCGACATCCAGACCATCTCGGAATCCTGGCCGGCGGTGACCCGCACCCTTCCGCCCGGATCTGACACGCGAATTGCGTTGCTGAGGAGGTTGGCGAGGGCCCGCCGGAGCGCAACAGGGTCGCCGACCACCAGGAGTTCGTCTGCGACCTCGTGCTGGAGCACGACACCATCAGCCGAGGCGGTGGCGCCGAAGTCCTCGACCGTCTCGACCACGACGGTCGAAGCGTCGATGGGTTCGCGTCTGGAGTCGGTCCGTTCGTGGTGGGCGTAGAGGAGCAGGTCGTCGACGAGGGCCGACATCCGTGCGGCAGCCCTTCCGGCCACCTCGCCTGCCGCCCGGAAGTCATCGGTGTCGGCATCTGGGTCGGCCATGACGACATCGAGGTTTGCTCGCAGGACCGCCAACGGATTGCGGAGTTCATGGGATGCCTCCTGGACAAAGCGTCGCTGGCTCTCGAAGGCGACATCCAGTCGGCCGAGCATGTCGTCGAACGTGTCGGCCATGTCGCGCAGTTCGTCATCGGGGCCACCGAGTTCAATCCGGCGAGAGAGGTCGGTTGCCGAGATCTCCCTGGCCACCGATGAGATCCTCCCGATCGGCCTCAGCACCAACCCGGCCACGTACCAGCCGACCGCGAGGCTGCCGAGGAAGAGGGCGGCAACTGCGGTCACCGAATAGGTGCGGAGTTGATCGAGGGCCCGCCGGTTGACCTCCTGTTCGAATGCCGCCAGCCTGCCTTCGGCATGGGTCGGCTCCGCCTCGACGATCATGTCGCTGTACCTGGCGTCTCTGGACACCGGTTCGTCGGAGAGGGCCCGTGAGAGGCTCAGGTAGATGCCTCCGACCACGATCGCCGCCAGGCCAAACAGGAGGATCGAGTAGAGCAGGGCCAGGCGGGTACGGATGCTGCCAAGCCGATTCGACTTGCGGGTGTTGAGGCCGGAACCACCTTCCGGTTTCACGAGCCTGCTCCGCCGTCGGTCAGGCGGTAGCCGCTTCCGACGATCGTCTCGATCAGGCTGGTTTCGCCCTCGACCGAGAGCTTCCGTCGGAGCGTCCCCACGGTCACCCTGACGGTGTTGGTGAAGGGGTCGGCGTGCTCATCCCAGACGTGGTCGAGGAGGTCCTCCTGGGAGACGACCTCGCCGGGGCGTGACATGAAGTAGCGGAGCAGGGCGAACTCCTTCGCCGTCAGGTCCATGTTGCGATCGGCACGTGTCACCCCGTGGGTGGCCGTATCGAGGCGGAGGGTGCCGACCTCGAGGACTGCTCCCGTCCGGCCCGGATCGCGGCGCAGGAGGGAGCGGACCCTCGCCGCCAGCTCATCGAAGGCGAACGGCTTCACGAGGTAGTCGTCGGCGCCCACGTCGAGGCCGCGGATGCGCTCCTCGACGGTGTCGCGGGCCGTCAACATCAAGATCCTGGGTGCCACGCCCTCGGGCGGGTTCTGGCGGAGTGAGCGACAGACCTCGAAGCCGTCGATGCCGGGCATGGTGATGTCAAGGCAGATCAGGTCGTAGGGGGTCCAGGTGGCCTTGGCCAGGGCCTCGTCGCCGTCCAGGGCCGTGTCGACGGCATATCCGTTCCGGCGCAGGCCACGGGCAATGGCGTCGACCAGGTCGGCCTCGTCGTCGACGAGCAGGATGCGCACGACATGACGGTACCCCGACAGGCGCAGCGGGCCCGGTCAGGTGGCCGCGTGCGGCGTTGTCGTCAGCCGGCGACGGCAGCGCCGGTGCGGTTCAGCACACGGCTGGCTGCGATGCGCTCGCTCACGACCTTTGATGACCCGCCCGGGGCCATCGACACCCCGTAGAGGCAGTCGGCGGCCTCCATGGTGCGCTTTTGGTGGCTGACGATGAGCAGTTGGGCGTCGTCGCGGAAACAGTCGACAAGCCCCAGGAAGCGGTGCAGGTTGACGTCGTCGAGGGCGGCCTCGACCTCGTCCATCACGTAGAACGGGGACGGCCGACTGCGGAACACGGCGAAGAGGAACGCCAGAGCGGTGAGCGACCTCTCACCGCCTGAGAGCAGCGAGAGCTTCTTTACATTCTTGCCCGATGGGCGTGCCTCGATTTCGAGGCCGGTTTCGAGGAGGTTGTCGGGGTTCATCAGCCTCAGGCGGCCCTGCCCGCCAGGGAAGAGTTGATCGAACAATTCGGTGAAGTGGGTCGAGACCTCGGCGAAGGCCGACCCGAAGACGCTGACGATCTCCTCGTCGACGGACCGGATCACCTTGCGAAGCTCCTTGCGGGTGGCCCTGATGTCGTCGAGCTGCTCCTGGAGGAAGCGTCGGCGCTCCTCGAGAGCGTCGAACTCCTCGAGGGCGAGGGGGTTGATGGGCCCCATCAGCTTGAGCTCTCGCTCCAACTCGACGACCCTTGCGCCGGCACCTACCCCGTCGGGAAGTTCGGGGCAGGGTGAGTCCAGGATGGAGTCGGGTTCCATGTCGAACTCGGACCTGATGGCAGCCGTCAGGTTCTCGAGACGGAGGCGTGTCTCGGCTCTCTCGATCTCGAGCCTCGAGAGGTGCTCGCGGGCGGTGCGCAGGGCGGTCTCGGCTGCGGAACGGTCCTTGCGGAGGTCGTCGAGTCGGGCTGCGATGCTCCGGACCCGCTCGGACTGCAGACGACGGTGTTCACGCAGCGACTCGAGATGTTCGTCGGCAGTTGCCATGCGTATGTCGACGGCCCCGATGAGCCGGTTGGTGGCGGCCTCGCGGCGATCCAGGTCGTGGCGGCGGTCGGCTGCCTCGACCCTCTCATCTGCAAGGCGTTCGAGCCGAGAGCCGAGTTCGGCAACCCTTGAGCGGACCATTGCCGACCGACCGGTCACGTCGGCGGTCCGGACCTCGTGTTGGGTTCGCCTGGCGCCGACATCGGCAGAGCGCTCCTCGAGGTCGCTTCGCAGGGAGGCCATCTGCCGACCGGCCTCGACGGAGGCTTCCTCGGCCGCCTCCAGGTCGGGTAGGCGTGTCTCGAGGTCGGCCACACGGGCGGTCTCGTCGGCGAGCCTCTGGTCGAGTTCGCTGATTCGGCTACGCAGGGCCCCGGTCTCGGCACCCAGGTTTCGCTGCTCGGCCCTGATGCGCAGCAGGGACTCGGTGGCGGCGGCGAACCTGTCGTCGTGTTCATCGAGTTCGCGTGAGCGACGTGCCACCTCGTTGTCGATTCCGGCCGCCACCTGCTCGGCACTGTCGAAGGCGACCGTGGCCTGGGAATGTGCCTGTTCAGCAGAGANAAGTCGGGACTCGGCCTCGACCAGGGCCGCTCCGGTAGCACCGCCGCCGCTGGTTCCGACACGCCACCCGGTGGGGCTGAAGCGATCTCCGTCTGTTGTGACGACGACGGCCTCGGGGTGGTCCAGCGCAGCATCGATGGCGGCTCCCGTACCGCCGGACACGATGACGGCATGACCGAGGAGGCTGTCGAGCAGGCTCTCGACACCGGACTCGCGGGCATGGACGTGGGGGCGTACGGGTTCTCCGAAACCGGGGGCATGGCGCACCTCGGATCGGGTGTGAAGCGAGAGCACTGCTGCAGAGAACCGGCCCGCCCTGAGAGCATCGAGGGCCTCGCGTGCCCGCTCTACACCGTCGACGACCACGGCATCGAGGGCCTCGCCAGCAGCAGCCTCGAATGCGGCCTCGTAGCCCTCGTCTACCTGAACGAGGTCGAGGAGGGTTCCGAGCACACCGTCGACCTCGGAGAGGTGGGCGGCACCGGCACGACACCTGGCCTCGTCGAGGGCCAGGGCGAGGGCCTCGACCCGGGCCCTTGTGGTTCGAAGGTCGGCTTCGGTGGTTACGACCCTCTCCCATGCGGCGTTTCGGCTGCGGGATGCATCGCCTGCCCGCCTCTCGAGTTCGGCCATCGCATCGACAAGCGGTTCCTCTGTGGTGGTGCCTGCCGTGAGGTCGGTACGCAGCCTCTCGGACTCGGCATTCAGGCTCTCCTCGGACTCGACAGCGGCTCCCAACCGGATGTTGAAGCGCTCGCGCTCGGCAACCGTGTGCCCGAGTGCGGCCCGCAGGACCCCCAGCTCTCCCCTCACCTCGGCGGCGTGGCCGCCAAGTGCGGGGATGCCGTCGGCCCAGTCGATCTCGAAGGCAACCCGGTCGGCTGCGAGCTCTGTCTCGGCGATGGCAAGTTGTTCGGCCACCGGTACCAGTGCCTCGGATTCGAGGTCGAGGGCGTCTAGTTCGGTCTGGGCGCGGGCCAACTCGGCCTCGAGACCCACCACGACCTGTTGTGATGCAAACAGCCCACGATCTCGTTCGATGCCACGCAGCCTCTCGGCCAGGAGAGCCCGCATGCCGCGCCCGCGCTCACGGAGCGCCTCGAAGCGGGCCAGACGGTCGCCCAGGTCGTCTCCGCCACGTGATGCCAGCTCGGTCTCGGCGACGATGACCTCGGCGTCGAGTCGGCTCAGGGAGGCGGCGTGCCGGGCCTCGTCGGCCGCCAGGCCGGACCTGCGGTCGGCCTCGTCGCGTGCCTTTCGTCGGAGGCCGGCGAGTTCCTGGGCGGAACGGTGGAGCCGTAGTGCCGTGAGCTCACCGAGCAGGTCGCCGTGGCGTCGGGCGGCATCGGCCTGTCTCTCGAGGGGACGAAGTTGGCGCCTGACCTCGCGCATCAGGTCACCGAGGCGGTCGACGTTGGCTTCGGTTGAGCGGAGGCGACGCTCGGCCTTCTCCTTGCGCTTGCGGTACTTGAGGATTCCGGCGGCGTCCTCGATGATCGCCCGGCGGTCCTCGGGGCGGGCGTTCAGGACGGCGTCGATCTGGCCCTGCGAGATGATGACGTGCTGCTGGCGCCCGACACCGACGTCGGAGAGCATCTCCTGGACGTCGAGCAGTCGACAGGGGGCGCCGTTGATCGCGTAGTCGCTGTCGCCACTACGGAACAGGGTGCGGCTGATGGTTACCTCGGAGAACTCGACCGGCAACAGGCCCGAGCCGTTGTCGATTGTCAGCGACACCTCGGCGCGCCCCAGAGCCGCTCTGGTAGAGGTGCCTGCGAAGATGACGTCGTCCATCTTCTGGGATCTGACGGCGCTGGGGGCCTGGGCGCCCAACACCCACGCTATAGCGTCGACGACGTTGGACTTTCCGCTTCCGTTGGGGCCCACGACGACCGTGACGCCCGGCTCCATGTCGAGCGTGGCCGAGTCGGCAAAGGACTTGAAGCCCTTGATGGTGAGGCTCTTCAGGAACACTGTCGAGACCCTACAGCGCCTGAATCACACCGGTGTCATTTCTCATCCGACCACATTAGGCGCGCCCGGCGGCGCTGGAGGCGCGCTCCCTCTCTGGGGAGATCAGACCTGTGTGTCGCAGTAGTAGACCCAGCGGCCCTTCAGCTTGATGCGCTGTATCGGCGCCCGGCTCCTGGGGCTGAGATCTCCGGCCCTCCCGTACACGGCGAGGTGTATACCGAAGTCACCGGATTCGCCGTACGCGTCGACAAACGGCCTGGATTCGATGCTCGTACCCCGATACTTGATTGCGTCGTGGACCGTCTCGATGAGGGCCCGGTAGAGCCGGCGGACCTCCTGGGTCGACAGCGTGGCGCTCCCCCGGTTGTAGAGGAGACCGGCGTGGAACAGCACCTCGTCGCTGTAGATGTCGCCCAGACCGACTATCACCGAGTCGTCGGTCAGGAGGGCCTTGAGCTCCATCTCGCGTCCCAGAACCTGACCGGCAAACACGTTCAGCGGGATGGGCTCGCCGACGGGGTCGATACCCAGTGCCGCCAGGCCCGGCACCTCGGCCAGCAGTTCGTCGGCACCAACAACGAAGGCCTCGGAGTCGCCCTCGGGATCGACAAGGCGCAGGTGGCCTCCCTGGGTGAACGTGATGGTCAGCTCGGTTCCGGGTGCTACGGCATCTCGGGCTGGGTGACGTCTGAGCGAGGACCCGGGTCCCATCCGGATCACGAGCAGGTCCTCGCCGTCGAGGCCAATGAGGAGGTGCAGGCCGATGCGCTTTACCGAGTCCAGCTTTCGGCCCACCAGCCCGGAGGTGAACGACTTGCGGTTGCGGTACCGGCCGAGGACCGTCATCGAGGCGGCCTCGGCTGACTTGACCTTGCGGCCGCTGATGTCGCGGTCCAGGTCGCGCCTGATGGTCTCTATCTCGGGCAGCTCATACGCGACTGTCACGGCTTGTCTCCGGTTGTCTCGGTTGTCTCGGTTGT
>JGI26250J51715_1000459_pt1 | contig 12676 bp, 14 predicted proteins | sample SaaInlV_150m_DNA_4_FD_51715 | JGI IMG/M metagenome (IMG submission 51715) | reverse complement strand
TTTGGGAAGATAAAGTTTTTGAAATATTTGAGGCGCCTTCATCTGATGTAGCTGTCCCTATGACAATTGCTCCATTGCTCGATAGCTCGCTAGCAATCGCCATTCCAATCCCTCTACTGGCCCCTGTGACCAAAACAACTTTTTTATTTATATCCATTTTTTTTCCTTATCTTTTAATTGCAATCAAATTTCTTTAAAGCGCTCTAGCGATTCTATTGAATCAATTGAAATATAATTTTTTTCCTTGTTAATCCTTTTACCAAGGCTTGTTAGCACTTTTCCTGGGCCAATTTCTAAAAAAGTATTTACATTTTTCGCTGCTATAAACTCTATAGTTTGTGTCCATTTTACAGGATTGAATAATTGATAAAAAAGCCCATCTTTTATTTTATCTAATTGGTCATAGGAGGCTGCCTCAAAATTTTGAACTACAGGAAAAATTGGCTCTTCAAAAACAATGGCATCTAAAAATTCTTTAAATTCATTTGCTGCCTCTTTCATTAAGCTACAATGAGATGGAACACTAACAGGCAAAACAATCGCTCTTTTAGCCCCTGCTGACTTAAATACCTCAAGTGAAGATTCAATTATATTTTTTTCTCCTGCCACTACAACTTGACCAGGGGAATTAAAATTTACCGCCTCAATTACGCCTTTTGCTCTTAGGTTTTGACAAATCTTTATAACCTCACTATCCGCTAGCCCTAAGATTGCTGCCATTGCTCCTTTGTCACTTGGAACAGCATTTTGCATTAGCTCAGCTCTTTTCCTTACAATACGAAGCCCTTCCTCAAATGTAAATACTTTTGCTGCTACAAGAGCAGTAAACTCTCCTAGGCTATGGCCTGCTGCGTAGGATGGATGGCAAATATCATTTTCTTCAAGGACCCTCCATGTCGCAATGCCAGCTGCTAACATTAAAGGTTGGGTGTTAATTGTTTGATTTATATCAGTATTTTCAATATTCACCATATCCCAAAAATTAATATTTAAGATATCTGATGCTTCCTCAAACGTTTTTTTAACCACCATGCTGGTTGATAGATTCTGCATCATGCCAACTGATTGCGAACCTTGTCCGGGAAATAAAGCTATAAAATCAGTCAAATTAAATCCTTATAAGTGCAGAGCCCCAGGTAAAACCTCCCCCAAACGCTTCCATTAAAATTAAATGCCCTGGTTTTATTTTATTTTTTTCGATCCCAAAATCAAGTGCCAGGGGAATTGATGCGGCTGATGTGTTGCCTTGGTGATCAATTGTTACGATAACCTTATCCATACTCATATTTAATTTTTTAGCAGTTGCTTCCAGGATACGAATGTTAGCCTGGTGAGGAACAACCCAGTCGATATCCTCTTTGGCAAGGTTATTTAAATTAAGCGTTTCATCAACAATCATATCAAGTGTATTTACGGCCATTTTAAAGACTTGATTGCCCTTCATTTCAATTGTTTCCCTGCAACCCTCTTTATCTTTTTTTGGAACATGAAGAAGCTCCCCATACTCACCCTTAGCATGAATATGTGTAGATAAGATTCCTTCATCATCCGAACTCGAGAGAATAATGGCGCCGGAGCCATCACCCCATAAAATTGCATTACTTCGGTCTGAATAATCAGTAATCCTTGACATCGCATCTGCCCCAACAACTAATACATTTTTTGCAGAGCTTGATTTGATAAATTTATCAGCCACTGAGAGTGCGTAAATAAAACCACTACAAACTGCCTGTATATCAAATGCGGGGCATTCAATAATTCCTAATTTTTTTTGTAAAATACACGCTGTACTTGGAAAGACNTTGTCTGGTGTTGTTGTTGCAACGATTATTAGATCTATATCATTTGGCTTTAGATTTGCATCTTTAATTGCAATTTTTGCTGCTTCTAGTGCCAGATCACTTGTAAATTGATCTTTTCCTATAATATGTCTTTTTTTAATCCCGGTTCTTGTGGTGATCCATTCATCAGTAGTATCTAAAGTCGACTCTAAGTCGCTATTGGTCAAAATTTTCTCGGGAAGGTAGCTTCCGCAACCTTTAATTTTTGAATAAATCATCTAGATTATTTTTTTATATTATTGACTCAACTTTAAGCTGATCTTTAATTTTAGATATTACATCATTTTCAGACTCTGAAATTGTTGTTTCTAAAGCATGAACAAAAGCAAATTCATCTGCTCCCCCATGGCTTTTTACTACAATTCCGTTTAAACCAAGAAATGATGCTCCATTGTAGCGACGTGGATCTAATCTCTTTTTAAACCGTTTCAAAACTGGAAGAGCAATAATTGCTGAGATTTTAGTTAGCCAGTTACGTTTAAATTCTAACGTTAAAAAATTTGCCATCATCTGAGCAAGGCCTTCAGTAGTTTTAAGAGAGATATTTCCTGTAAAACCATCACATACAACCACGTCTGTTGTCCCTTTAAATATATCATCACCCTCGACATTTCCATAAAAATTTAAATGGCTTTCTCTAAATAATTCAGCAGATCTTTTTACTACCTCACTACCTTTCATTGATTCACTTCCATTACTTAATAACCCTACAGAAGGATTATTTTTTTTATGTAAAACGTTAGTTAAGATTGAACCCATAATACCAAACTGCAGAAGTTGCTCAGGCGTGCAGTCTGCATTAGCGCCCAAATCTAACATACAGGTTGTGCTGTTTACGTTTGGTAGTTCACTTGATATTGCTGGCCTATCAATACCAGGTAACATTTTCAAGACAAAGCGTGCAGTAGCCATTAGTGCGCCTGTATTGCCTGCGCTCACACAAGCATCAACCACGCCTTCTTTTACTAAATTAATACTCACCCTCATTGATGAATCTTTTTTATTCTTTAGGGCACTTTGGGGCAGTTCATCCATCCCGACAACTTGAGTTGTATTGTGTATTGATACCCTTGGATGATTGAGTGATTTTTTCTTCCTGAGAATTTTGGATATCAACTCAGAATTACCAACCAAAACAATTGAAATATTTTTATATTTTTTTAGGATTTTTAAAGATGCTGGGACGGTAACCGATGGACCAAAGTCGCCTCCCATTGCATCAACTGAAATTTTATGTTGCATCAGTTCATTGTAGACTGGTGTCTACTAACCTTTTGTCTCGATTACTTTTTTGCCTTTATAAAAACCTGATGCGCTAACGTGATGTCTTAAATGTGTTTCACCCGTTGTTTTTTCAATTGCTATTGCAGCATTTGATAATCCATCATGAGAACGTCTCATATTTCTCCTTGATGGTGATTTTTTACTCTTTTGAACAGCCATAAAATACTCCTAGAAAATAAATATTACATTTTAAAGCTATTGACGTTTTATCTTAGTATTTGTAAAACAAAGCTTTAACACATTAATAGCACGAGATTTTATCATAAATCTATTATTTATTTAAGAGNTTTTAAAGAGCTTAAATTACTATTAAATTTAATANTACCTAAACTTGGGTAACAAAAGATTATTTCCAACATGTTATAATCTGCTGCTGAGATTANAATATTCAAGATTGANGTTTGTAAAGTTTTTTTAAAATCTAGAGNCAAAGGAATTTTTTTGATATCAAAAATCCTCATTGCTAACCGTGGTGAAATTGCTGTTCGAATAATAAGAGCATGCAAGGAAATGGGCATTACAAGTGTAGCAATTTATACTAATGCTGACCGACATGCCTTACACGTAAAAAAAGCTGATGAATCATATTTCATTGGAGCTGACCCTTTGTCCGGATACTTAAACGGACACTGGATCGCTAATGTTGCTGTTACAGCCGGCTGTGATGCCGTGCATCCTGGTTATGGTTTTTTATCTGAAAATTCTAATTTTGCAGCCATTTGCCAAAAACGAGGATTACATTTTATTGGACCAAGCGCTGAGATCATCCAAAAAATGGGTGATAAAATTGAGGCAAGAAAAGCAATGATTGAAGCCGGTGTTCCTGTGATACCAGGAAGCGAAGGTAACGTAAAAGACCTTAACGAAGCAATAAAAATTTCAAAAGATATTGGCTTTCCTGTAATGATAAAAGCAACAAACGGAGGTGGGGGGAGAGGTATTCGCAGGTGTGATAATGAAAAAGAAGTGGAATCAAATTATGAAAGAGTTATTTCAGAAGCAACAAAAGCCTTTGGTAGCCCTGAGGTATTTATTGAAAAATGTGTATTACATCCGAAACATATTGAGGTTCAAGTTTTAGCTGATCAAGATAATAATGCAATTCACTTGTTTGAGCGAGATTGTTCAATCCAACGGAGAAATCAAAAATTAATTGAGATAGCCCCCTCCCCCCAGCTTGATGAAAAACAAAGAACCTATATTGGTGACTTAGCTGTTCGTGCAGCTAAGGCCGTAAATTATCAAAATGCTGGTACTGTAGAATTCCTACTTGATAGTGAAAATAATTTTTATTTCATGGAAATGAATACCAGACTACAAGTTGAACATACGATCACAGAAAATATTACAGGTGTCGATATTGTTCAAGAACAAATTAGAATTGCCAGTGGGCTGAATCTAAGATACAAACAAGAAGAAATTCAACACAGGGGCTATTCTATTGAATTTAGAATTAATGCGGAAGACCCAAAACAAGAATTTGTTCCATCTTTTGGTAAAATAACGAGATATTATGCAGCTGGTGGCCCGGGTGTAAGGACTGATGCCTCAATTTACACGGGTTATATAATTCCCCCTTATTATGACTCAATGTGTGCAAAGCTTATTATATGGGCATTAAACTGGGAGGATGCCGTTGCTCGAGGTATTAGGGCGCTTGGAGATATTGGGGTGTTTGGCGTAAAAACTACTATCCCTTATTATGTTGAGATTCTTAAGAATGATAAATTTATTGGAGCTGACTTCAACACAAGTTTTGTTGAATCAAACCCTGAACTTACTAGTTATAATGAGGAAATGCCGCCAACTGTACTTGCGGCAGCAATTGGAGCTGCGATTGCAGCTCATGAAGGGATTTAAAAAATTATGAAAAAAATAAATATTACAGAGCTCGCCCTAAGAGATGGTCACCAATGCCATATAGCGACAAGATTAAGAACAGAAGATATGCTACCTATATGTTCAAAACTTGATGCTTTAGATTTTTGGTCAATCGAAGCTTGGGGAGGCGCAACATTTGATGCCTGTGTGAGGTACCTTAAAGAGGACCCCTGGGAAAGATTACAAAAACTAAGAAAAGCATTACCTAACAGTCGCATTCAAATGCTATTAAGAGGTCAGAACCTACTCGGATATAGACATTACTCAGATGACGTGGTTGATCTGTTTGTAAAAAAATCTGTCGATAATGGTGTGGATGTGTTTAGGGTTTTTGATGCGATGAATGATATTAGAAATATCGAAACATCCATAAATGCTGTTAAAAAATATAAAAAACATGCCGAAGGAACTATAAGCTATACAACATCCCCAGTTCATAACAATGAATATTTTGTTGATATGGCAAAAAAATTAGAATCTATGGGCAGTGATACTTTGGCAATCAAAGATATGGCAGGCCTTCTTACACCGCAATCTACAAAAGAACTTGTCTCACAGCTAGTTAAGAATATTAATATTCCTATTCATGTTCACAGTCATGCAACCGCTGGATTGGCAAGCTTGAACCTAGTTGCTGCAGTTGAAGCCGGAGCCACAATAATTGATACATGTAATTCAAGCTTTTCTGAGGGGGCTAGTCACCCCACTACAGAATCAATCATTGCTGCTCTTCAGAGTATGGGTTATGAGATAAATATTGATATTGCCGCAATAGAATCAATAAGTGAACATCTTCGAGAGGTACGAAAAAAATACTGGCAATTTGAATCAGAATTTACAGGAGTTGATCCAAGAGTTCTGTCAAATCAAGTTCCTGGTGGAATGATATCCAACCTATCTAACCAACTTAAAGACCAAAATGCACTAGAAAAGATGAATGATGTATTAAAAGAAATACCATTAGTTAGACAGGATTTAGGGTTCCCTCCTTTAGTTACACCTACATCTCAAATTGTGGGTACGCAAGCAGCTTTAAATGTTATCACTGGCTCAAGATACAAGACGGTTACCAATGAAGTTAAAAATTACTTTTTGGGTCAATATGGCGCCGCTCCAGGAAAGGTGAATGAGGAAATAAAGTCAAAAGCAATTGGTGATAAAAAAGCGATAACATGTCGTCCTGCTGACAAACTTAAACCTGAAATTAATAATCTCCGAGTGAAAGCAGATGAAATTATAAAAAATGATGAAGACCTTTTAACATATGCGATGTTTCCAGATTTAGCCACTTCATTTTTAAAAGAAAGAAATGCTGGCACACTTGTACCTGAAGAATTGCTTGTAAAAAGTGAGGTAGGTGATGCAAGTAATCGATATGCGCCTTCTGAATTTAATATTACACTTCATGGTGAAACCTATCATATTAATATAACGGGTTCAGGTAAATCAGGAGATATAGAAAGACCATTTCATGTTTCTGTTGATGGTATATCTGAAGAAGTACTTGTTGAAACGTTAGATCAAGTTTTGGTAGAGGGTGGAGGTGATGAGGAAATAGGAGGTGATGAGGATGGAAAGCCGGCAAAGACAGCAAAGCATGCCCGCCCTACTCATGATGGATGCATTACAACAGCCATGCCCGGAACAATCATTGATATTAAAGTAAAGGTGGGTGACACCGTAAGTGCTGGCGATAGCGTCATTGTTATAGAGGCAATGAAAATGGAAAATGAAATACAAGCTTCAAAATCTGGTATTGTCATTGCAATACATGTTTCCAACGGTGATAGTGTTTCACCAAATGAAACATTAATCGAAATCAAACCTCAATAAACCATATGAATTTATTTTTTCATGAGTGAGATAATTCTTGCATCATCTTCAAGATATCGCCAAGAACTTCTTAAGAGACTCTCAATCGAATTTAGATCTATATCGCCAAATATAGATGAAACTAAAATCCATAACGAAACCTTTGAAGATCTAGCAAGAAGGCTATCAAATGAAAAAGCAAAAATTATTTCGATGAATCATCCATCAGCATTCGTGATCGGCTCAGACCAAACTGCTGAATATAACAACAAGCAAGCAAGCAAACCACTTAGTATTAAAAATGCTTTTTCCCAACTAAAAGAGCTTAGTGGGCAAACATTAAATTTTTTTTCAGGTGTATGTTTAAAAAATGAGCAAAGAAAAATTTCAGTTGACGAAGTAGTAAAGTTCTCAGTAACCTACAAAAAGCTTTCAGATAAACAAATAAATCGTTATCTTGAACTAGAAGACCCGACACACTGTGTAGGAAGTATAAAATCAGAAGGTTTAGGAATAACCCTTTTAGANGAGATTCAATGTAATGACCCTACTGCCGTAATAGGATTGCCATTAATCGAGCTATCAAAAATGTTTGCACGATTTGGAGTTATTTGATTGGTGATAAATTCAAAAAATTATGGAAAATTATTTCTCATACCAACTTCAATTGAACAAAAATTTAATAATGACTTTCTGCTTGAAGTAGATAAAAAAAAATTAAAGAAAATTAAAGATTTTATTGTTGAAAGCCCCAAGACGGCAAGGCAAGCTTTAAAAAAGCTTAACTTAGATGAGAGGCTACAAGATTTAAACATTATGGAGCATAGTAAAAAATCCTCATATAAGTCTACAGATGATTACTTCCGGCCAATCTTTAATGGAAATAATGTAGGGTTATTATCTGACTCAGGAGCCCCTTGTGTAGCAGACCCTGGGGCTATTATAGTCTCCAAAGCCCATGAATTTAATATCGAAGTTGTGCCATTGGTTGGTCCTTCATCAATTATTTTAAGCTTGATGGCGTCAGGCTTTAATGGACAAAATTTTTGTTTTCATGGCTATGCCCCGATTGAAGAAAATAAAAAAGCTAATTTTTTTCAGCATATCCAAATAAACATAAAGAAAAAGCAAGAAACACAAATTTTTATAGAAACCCCCTACCGAAACAATAAATTATTGGCTGATATCATGAAAATAGATAATGAATCTTTAAGATTATGTATTGCCATTAATTTAACTGACATTGATCAAACAATATTAAATGGATCAATAAAAGAATGGCGTGAAAGAAAAATGCCTGACTTAACAAAAAAGCTATGCGTCTTTCTTATCAATTAAATCCTTAATAGGTTTAAAAGTTTTTCTATATATTTTATTAATACCAAATTTCTTAATAAGAGCTATATGTTTTTTTGTGGGATATCCTTTATGTGTATTGAGTTCATATTGAGGATAAAGGGCATGCAAAGACTCCATGTATTTATCCCTCTCAACTTTTGAAACAATTGATGCTGCAGATATTGCTGGTACCAGTGAATCCCCTTTTATAATAGCTTTTAAATTAACTCCTTCTATCTTAGGAGTATAAAGGCCATCAACAAAACATTGGTTAGGCCTTACTTTTAACATTAATATTGCCCTTTTCATAGCAAGTAATGAAGCATTTAAAATATTTAATTGGTCAATTTCCTCCACGCTTGCAGTAGCAAAAGTATAATCAAAGGCATTAGTCTTTATTTCCTCATATATCTCAATTCTTTTTTTTGGGGGTATTTTCTTGGAGTCATCTAAATCCCTTATTTGTAAGCTTTTATCTAGGATGACGGCGGATGCGAAAACAGGACCACACAAAGGCCCCCTACCTGCTTCATCAACTCCACAAATCATTGTCATTTAAGATATGGTTTAATCATTTTAAAAATCAATGTTGATGTATTTTTATTTAAATCTTTATGAAGTTTTTGGAATTTTAACTCTATTTTTTTTAAATATTTTTTATCTTCAATAATTTCGTGAGCTTTTTTAGCCAATAAGGATGGTTTAGCTTTATGTTGCAACATTTCTGGAACAATATTTTCTTTAAGTAAGATATTCGGTAGGCTAACATTTGGTATTAAACGCACAATTTTCCAGCCTAGATATGAAATCCACGATCCTTTATATATGACAATCATTGGTTTTTTATGTAATGCAATCTCTAGTGAAGCCGTTCCTGAAGCAGCTATTGCTATATTTGAAGAACCTATAATTTCCGAAACCCTTCCTCTGTACAACTTTAAATTCTTACTCTTGCTAACTTTAATTCGGCTTCTAATGAAGTTCATATTTTTATTGTTATTTGTAGGAATTAAAAACTTAGCTTTTGGGTATATTTTTAATAAATTTTTTGCTGTTTTAAGCAAAATATCTGTATGCGACCTCAGCTCACCCATCCGACTGCCAGGTAAAAGGGCGACAACTAGGTCCTTACTATTAAGGTTCAATTTCTTACGATATGTATTTGTATTTGATTTAAATGGAATGTTGTTTGCTAGCGGATGACCAACAAAAGTTGTTTTCACTCCTGCTTTTTCAAACAAAGGTTTTTCATGTGGAAAAATAGAAAATATATGNTCAGTAGATTTTTTTATCTTATGAACCCTGTTTGGCCTCCATGCCCATACCGATGGAGCCACATAATGAAAGGTTGGGATCCNGTTTTGTTTGAGTTTCTTTTCAACATAAAAATTGAAGTCTGGCGCATCAACNCCTAAAAAGATATCTGGCTTCTCAATTTTTAAATACTTAATTAATCTATATCTCAAATAGATTAACTTAGGAATATTTGGAATAACTTGAAAAACACCATATAAAGAAAGATTTGAGTAATTGAAAAAGGATTTTAACCCCTGTTGTTTCATTAAAGGACCGCCAACACCTATAAACTCGACATTCTTTACTTTGGAGTTAATGTATGCCATAAGTTGGCCAGCTATCAGGTCGCCCGACGGCTCGCCTGCTAAAATTGCTATCTTAGCCACGTGGGCGTATAAGNCCTCTTTTTGATCTTTCAAAGAAATCCAAATAAAGNCCCACCTCTTGAGAGGAGTTTTTTAACTTTTCAAGTTCTTTTTTTGCCTGATCAATAGAATTATTTCTCATGTAAATAATTTTATAGCCTTTTTTAATATCCTCAATTGCCTGAGCACTAAAGCCCCTCCTCTTCAAGCCCTCAGAATTTATTCCATTTGGAAGTGCATTCCCACCCTTACTTACAGCCCTCACATATGGAGGAACATCTTGTGCAAGCAAAGTCCCCCCCATTGTCATAACATGTGCCCCAATCTTACAAAATTGATGAATTGCTGTTAATCCTCCCAAAACTACATAATCATCAATCTCAACATGCCCAGCTAAAGTAACACTATTAGCAAAAACGGAATTATTTTTTACAATGCAATCATGTGCAACATGAACATAAGCCATGATCCAGTTATCATCCCCAATAACTGTTTTATTATTTCCTTCAACAGTTCCAGTATTTAATGTGCAGAACTCTCTGATAGTGTTTCTATCCCCTATTTCCAAGAAAGTTTCTTGGTCTTTATATTTCATGTCCTGGGGCTGCTCACCTATTGATGAAGAATGATAAATCTTATTGAATTTACCTATTTTAGTTTTGCCGGTAATGGTGACATGGCTGCCAACCTCAGTCCCCTCGCCAAGCTCAACTGACTTTCCAATTATTGAATATGGGCCAACCTTGATGTTTTTATTTAAGATTGCCTGCGGGTGAATAATGGCCGTGGGATGTATATCTTGCTCAAATTCCATTAATTTATACTTTCTTTTAAATTTCTTTTAAAACACACATTATTTCAGCTTCGGCAGCAACTTTTTCCCCTACTGTTGCAATGCCCTTATATTTCCAAATACCTTTAATTATTCTTTCTATTGAAACATTCAAATTTAGTTGGTCACCTGGGACTACGGGGGTTTTAAACCTTGCTTTATCTATCCCTACGAAATAATAAACCGTATGATCATTAGGCCTTTCATTGCGCGTTTTAAAAGATAGTATTGCTGCAGCTTGAGCCATAGCTTCAACTATAAGCACTCCAGGCATGACAGGGTAATGAGGGAAGTGACCAGGGAAAAAAGGTTCGTTTATCGTTACATTTTTTATTGCCTCAATGTTTTTCCCAAGCTCATAAGACAATACTTTATCCACAAGAACAAATGGATATCTATGAGGGAGGTGATCTAGTATTTCTTTAATGTCCATTGAGGTGTCTTGTGTCATTTCATACCTTTTTTTATCATAAATTTTACAGCAAATTTTAACCAATCTTTATGTTTTAATGGGGGCATAACCCCTGTAACCCTTTGCCCTGCTTTTTTAATCGACCTTGCTATAGCTGTTGTGGGTGTTATAACTGTTTTATCAGCGATTGATATATTCGGACCAATTCTTGCACCGCCACCTATCATACAATTTTTACCAATTTTTGAACTTCCAGCGAGACCTGCCATCGCCGCAATAATTGTATTTTCGCCAACAATACAATTATGGGCGATATGAACTAAATTATCAATTTTTACCCCAGCTTTAATAATAGTATTATCAATCGCCCCACAATCAATTGTTGTGTTCGCGCCAATGTCTACATTATCTTCAATAATAACCCCCCCTGTCTGAGGGATTTTTGACCAGCCCCCATTATCATCAGGGGCATAGCCAAACCCATCTGTACCAATTCTTGCGCCTGAAAATAATACGCAGTTATCCCCTATTTTGACATTATCCTCAATGCTTACATTTGCATGGATGACTGAATTATTACCAATAGAAACATTATTACCAATAGAAACACTTGAGCCAATTTGAATATTTTTACCCAGCAAACAATTATCGCCAATAACAGAGCATGGTCGTATACTATTATTTTCATCTAGCTTTGTATTCCGCCCGATGATTACCGACTCATGAATGCCCGTGTTCATTTTTTTACCGAGATCACTAAATAAGGTTGCAATTTTCGAGAAAGCTAGATAAGGATTTTTAACAAGAATATAGTCTTTATCCCAATACTTTAAATCATCCTTCTTAATTAGAATAACTTTAGATTTTGTTTCACTCAACCTTGGAATATAGGACACGTCCGACAAAAAAGAAATGGAGCTTGCGGTAGCGGAGTCTAATGATGAAATATTATCCACCACAATATTCTCTGATGAAGCCCTGCCATTAACCAGATCCGCTAGCTCAGAGCACTTAAATTCTTTTTGCATTTTAAATTAGAGTCTATTTTTACTTAGATTCATCTAAGGCTTTAATAAGGTCATTGGTAATGTCAACTCCCTTTGAAGCGTAAGCAACCCCCTGATAAAGTATAAGGTCATACTTTTCTTTTTTGGCTAAACTTTCAATTGCTTTATTGATTTGTTGTTGTAACTTTCCAATTTCTTCACGCCTTCTGATATCAATATCCTCCCTAAGCTCTCTTTCAATTCTTTGGATATCAATTTTTGCATTTTGTATTTTTTTCTGAGCTTTCTGGCGTTCAGATTCAGACATAGTTACGCTATTTTTTTTATAATCTTTTTCTTGTTTTTGTATTGCTTTAACTTTCTTTTGAAGCCCATCTGTTCTTGATTTAAATTCTTTCTCTAGCTTTTTATTACTAACAGTAGTTTGAGGTGCTTCTTTCAGCACTTTCTCTACAACAACATATCCGATTTTAATCTCTGCTAGAGCTGAAATTGGCAGCAAAAGTATAATGCTAAAAAAAATCCCTAAAAGCTTCTTATTCATTTTTCTATCCCCTTCTCTTGGTTAATCTAAAAATTGGTTCCCATGCCAAACTGGAATACTTCTG
>JGI26250J51715_1000455_pt1 | contig 12717 bp, 15 predicted proteins | sample SaaInlV_150m_DNA_4_FD_51715 | JGI IMG/M metagenome (IMG submission 51715) | reverse complement strand
AAAGGTACTGATGCAATTTTGAAAAAAATCGGTGAAGAATCCGCAGAAGTTATCATTGCAGCAAAAAACAAAAACAAGGAAGAGCAAATTCATGAAATCACCGACCTTTGGTTTCACCTGCTCGTCCTGCTGGTAGATCAGGGTCTGACGCCAGAAGACATCTCAAAAGAATTTGAAAAACGTTTTGGTCAATCCGGCTTGGAAGAAAAAGCACAACGCCAATAAATCAACATATAACACACAAAATCAACAATGCCTACCCTAACTAAAACAAAAGCAGCACCGGCAAAAACGGCTCAGTCTAAGGTTGAGTCAATGTTTCTACCGTTTAAAATTAACGGAGTACAGTTCCGGAACCGTATCCTTGCTCCGCCGACTGTGGACGATCACGCAGATGTGGAAGGCAAGGTAACTCCTGCACTCATCAAACATTACCGTACCTTAGCCCGTCAGGGAGTCGGTACGATCATTGTTGAATCTGCATATGTAACAAAGCAGGGACGGAGTCATGTAAACCAGTTGGGAATCTCAGAAGAAGAACATCTTGAAGGCCTGGAAAATCTGGCCCGCGGAGTTAAAAAAGAAGGAGCCGCTATCGGAATCCGTATCAGTCATGCAGGCGCACAGACTTCTGAAAGTGCCTGCGGTGAACAGCCTGTCGGCCCGTCAGTTTTGAACTTTGGGCGTGATTTTGACATCAGCCGTGAGTTTGATCAGAGTGATGTTGAAGAAATTATCCTGAATTATGTTCATGCAGCAGAACGTGCGGAGGAAGTCGGGATGGATTTCATCGAAATAAACGGTACTGAACAGCAACTGCTGGATCAATGTTGTTGTGTTAAACTTAACTCCCGGATGGACGAATATGGTTCGGCGAAGATTGAAACACGTATGCAATTGGCAATGCAAGTTGTCAGCGCCATCAAGAATCGTGAATCAGTAAAAATACCAATTAGTTACTACTTTTCGATTTTTGACAAAATTGAAGATGGATTCAAACCTAAAGATCTTAAAAGCATGTTAAAACTACTGGAAGACGCAGGAGTTGATTTTTTCCATCCGCTGGCAGTACATGCGATGAACAAGTGCTTTGAAAACAAAGAACCGCTCTGCCAATGGAGTGCAAAATATACTGACATACCATTGATAATTAACGGTAACATCAAGTCTCCGCAATTGCTTGATGAAGCAGCAACAATGGGATGTGCTGACTGGTTTGCAATGGATCAAAGTATTTTTGAGCGACTGCAGTGGTATCAGTTTCTCAAAAGAAAAATCAGTCAATAAAACTTTAAAGCAGCCAAAATTATGTCACGAGCTATCGTTAATACATCAAAGGCCCCCGCGCCGGTAGGACCATACTCACAAGCAGTTCGCTGCGGAAACATGCTCTTCGTTTCCGGACAAATTCCGCTTGATCCTGAAAATGGAGAACTGGTACTGAGTTCATTTGCAGAACAATGCCATAGAGTACTTTTGAATCTGAAAATAATCCTGGAAGCAGGAGGTTCTGCTTTGGAAAATGTGCTGAAAGTTACAATTTATATGGAAAATTTAGCACAATTTAATGAATTAAATGAAATATACTCTGAATATTTCGGTGCTGCTAAACCTGCACGTGCATGTGTAGAAGTCAGTGCTTTACCAAAAGGTGTCGCTGTTGAAATGGATGCAATCGCAGAAATTTCTTCAGGGGACTAATCTTCATCAACAATCAAAATAGTTAAACAAATGTCAGTCTTAAATGTAGCTATTGCCGGATTCGGCACAATCGGTAGTGGTGTCGCGCATGTATTAGCACAGCACAGTGAACATCCTGATGCAAAAATAAATCTCGCAGGAATACTGGAACGTGATACTCAGGGGAAATATGTCCAATCGTGGTTTGAAAAAAATCCGGAATTGTTTTACGAAAGCCCGGAACAACTTCTTGAGGATCCAGAAGTTGATGTGATAGTCGAGACAATCGGCGGTAGCGGATTTGCACGTGAACTGATCACCAAAGCTTTGCAAAACGGTAAACATGTGATTACTGCGAATAAAGATTTGATTGCAGTACACGGTGCGGAACTGATGGAGGTCGCGCGGAAAAACGGACGTCACCTGCTCTTCGAAGCTGCTGTAGCAGGTGCGATTCCGGTTTTGCGTTTACTTAAAGATTATTTACAGGTTCAGGATATTCAGGGAATTCGGGCAATTCTAAATGGTACGACAAACTACATTCTCAGTGAAATGGAAAGCAATGATCTTTCTTTTGAGCAAGCTCTTTCACAGGCACAGGATTTAGGATTTGCGGAACAGGATCCTACCAATGATATTAAAGGGATTGATGCACGTTACAAACTGGTAATTCTGACTTATTTAATTACCGGACAGTGGTTTACACCGGAGCAAATCACTTTGGAAGGTATCGATCATTTGGAACTGGCGGATTTTGAATATGCTGAACGAATGGGACGGAGGATTAAATTAATCGCAACTCTACGACTTAGTGCACAAGGGGTTCAGGTTTATGTTTTGCCGCTCATGATTGAAAAAGATGATATCCTCGCAAAAATTGCTGGTTCAACAAACGCTGTTACACTCACAGGAAAATATGCGGAAGACATCACGCTCATCGGCAAAGGTGCCGGTAGCCTCCCGACTGCGTCTGCGATTGTTGCTGACCTGAATAAAGTTCAAAGTCATCCAGAACCTTTTGCGCCACCTCCTGTTTCCAGAGAATTAGCAATAGAATCGATGGATGATATAAGTTTTCGCCACACTCTACGTTTTGAAGTTCGGGACCATCCTGGAATATTTGGTCACTATGGTAAAATTTTTGAACGGCTTTCTATTAATATTTATGCCCTTGAGCAGTTACCTCAGTATCACAGAATTGGTAAAGAAGGTGAAGAAACTGTGATTTTCACTTTGACTCTCCAGAACTGTAAAGAAGGCCTCGTACAAGAAGCTCTTAAGGAAATTAATCAGGCAGACTACATGTTGAAACCAGTCGTCCTCCTCAGAGAAATAGTCTGAAGTTGATATTTGGCAAATCGTCAGTATTCAACTGACAAAAGACTCTCGTCAATAAAGTAATGTTCAAATTTTTCAACACATACCGTCTGCAGTTTTTCATCATTGCCACCTTCATCGGTCTGTTTATGCTGATGTCTCAAACACATAGCAATGAAGGGACATCACGTTTTCAGTCGGTCGTACAAACTATAACCTACCCGCTGCAGGCATCTGTAAACTCAATTGCATCCACTTTCAAAAATCTCTGGTATTCTTACATATCACTGATTGATGTAAATGAAGAAAATAAGCTTCTCCGTCAGCAACTCCTTGATATGGAGGAGAAGATGAATCAACACATTGAGAATTCAGTCCAGTTTTTACGTTTGAGGAATCAACTGCTCTTTGCCAGTAAAAAAATCACAGAGAAAATATTTGCAGAAATTATTGGAGAATCTGCCGATAATAACCACGATATTAGTTTGATCAACCGCGGCAGCAATCAACTGGTACAGCGGAACTATGTTGTTCTACGCAAAGAGGGNTTNGTGGGACGTATTCAGTCTGTCTCTCCATTTCAGTCTTCAGTACAATTAATAACAGATCACCGCAGTCGCGTTTCCGCCTTGATTCAACGCAACCGGATTCGGGGGCTGATTTATGGAACACACGAAGGTTTGGAAATGCGGCAAATAAATCAGCACGCAAATATTAAAATCGGTGACCGTATCATTTCCAGTGGACTTGGCGGACTTTATCCTAAAGGATTGCTNATAGGCTGGGTTAAAGAAATTCGTCATCAAAAGCATGAATTGTTTAAAACAGCAATTTTGGACAGTGCAGTAGATTTTAAGCAAATTGAAGAAGTGTTTGTCATCGTCCCTTCTAAAACAGATTCACACTTGTTTATTGATTGATGCGTATATTTCTGCTTGCTTTGGGTTTGATGTTGATTGGCCTCTGGCTGAACATTGTTTTCAATACTTATGTTCAAATTGGAGGATTAAAAATTAACTGGATACTGATGTTCATGCTAATCCTGACTTTCCGTCATTCAAAGTTAGTAATTGCATTCGTCGGCATCCTGGCTGGTCTGATGATGGACGCGCTTTCACATGGAATCATGGGGCTTTACGGGACATCATTTTTTCTGACATTATTACTTATCAGTCAGGTGAATAAATTATTTTACGCAAATACTTTTTTTGCAATCAGTCTGGCAGTCTTCAGTATGTCGATTTTTGAAGGTTGGGTTTCTCTCTCAATTTTAGACATGTTCGAACCAGGACTTGAGCTATCCAGCAAGATGCTGACATCAACTCTTCCACTTGCGCTTCTGCAGGGATTAATTACTCCAATAATTCTTCAATTTGTAATTTGGGGAGAGAATCTTTTCTTGAGGGATGTTGCGTGAAACCGGATACGCTGGAATTTGAAGAACTTGACCGGATTCGGATTCGCCTGATAATTTTGGGTGGAGTCGTAATCCTGATTTTTTCTTTGCTCGCGTCCCGTCTCTGGTACCTGCAAATTACGGAGGGTCAAAAATACACAGAATTTTCTCAGGGCAACCGTATCCGTCTAGTTGCGGAACCGGCTTTACGTGGAATCATCTACGACAGAAACGGAGTTATCCTCGCTGAAAATCGACCTGCATATCAACTGCAGTTGATCAGAGAAGACACCGGATTTGGAAAGTACTTTGGGGCAAGTGTCGCAAGCGCTCAACCTACCCTTTGCTGAACTGAACGAAAAAATAAAGGCTAGCCACGATTTAGCACAGTTTAAACCAATTATTCTGGTAGATGACCTGGAATACGAAAAAGCCATGTATTTGGAAACATTTCAGGATGATTTCCCCGGTGTATCGATTGTAGTTCAACCACGTAGATTTTATCCTAAAAATAACCTGGCGGCGCATCTGATTGGTTATGTCGGAATTGTTCAAGAAGACTGGAAAGAACTGCCTGAAGAGAAACGCAGCTCCAGCCAGATCGTCGGTCACTCCGGGATTGAACTGCTGGAAAATGATTACATGATCGGACTCGATGGTGGTAGACAGGCAGAAGTTGATCATATGGGCAGGGAGATTCAGGTATTAGGAAAGCCTGTCGCATCAGTTCCTGGAGAAGATATCTCTTTAAACCTTGATATACGCCTCCAAAAAGTTGCAACAGAAGCCATGCAGGGTGAAAGCGGTGCAGTGATAGTCATGAACCCCAAGACTGGAGAAATACTGGCTATGGCCAGTTTCCCGGACTTTGACCCTAACTTATTTTCCGGTGGAATTGATCAAAAAAACTGGAATCGTCTCTTAGCTAATCCTGAACACCCGCTGGAAAACAAAGCTATTCAGGGTTTATATGCTCCAGGTTCAATTTTTAAAGTAGTCACAGCATACGCAGGACTTGCTCAAGGTGTTATTACTCCGCAAACTGAGCGTGTCTGCAACGGTTATTATTTCATTAAAGGACGAAGTGCTCCATTTAAATGCTGGAAGGAAGGCGGTCATGGTAAAGTCAATCTGATAGACGCTATTAAGGGTTCTTGCAATGTTTACTTCTATAATACCGGTGTGGGAGTGGGAGTGGATGCAATCCATAAATATGCTAACCTGTTTGGACTGGGCAAAATAACCGGCGTAGGGCTCCAGAATGAAAAAGCAGGCTTAATTCCCAGTAGTAAATGGAAAAAAAGAATCTTCAAAGAACCATGGTACAGAGGTGAAACACCGTCTGCAGCAATCGGTCAGGGCTATATTACCACAACCCCTTTGCAGGTAATCAATATGATAAACATCCTTGCAAATGACGGTTTGTGGATGCCGCCCAGTCTTTTTAAAGATCAGCAAGGTCTTCAACCTCAGCAAATTCCTTTAAAAGATGAATATTTAAGTTTGATCCGCGAGGGCATGGTTGCAGTAGTTAACTCTGAAGGCGGTACTGCAAAAAAAGTTCAATTTGAAGAATTTACTGTTGCCGGTAAAACTGCGACTTCACAAGTCATCAGCAACAAGACACTTGAGACGTTGGATGATGAAGCGAAAGCCAGCAAAATTTTTCAGAACCATGCGTGGTTTGTGGCTTTTGGACCTGCGGAAGATCCGGAAATTTCGGTTTTAGCACTTGTCGAACACGGCGGCGGTGGATCGAAAGCAGCTGCTCCGGTTGTACGTAAAATACTGAGTTACTACATCGATAATATATACCAGCCCAAAACTGAAGAAACTCTGCAAAACAACGTTGAATTAAAAAACCGTAAATTCAGTGATCGCCTTAATACGGCTTTCTATTAAAATATACAATTCCGGCAGGTCGCTGACAATACTAAAGCTGCCTCAAACTTTTAAAAATAAACTATTTTAAACTCGCTGATAATGTCCAAGTTTTTACAACATAGACCTTTTTGTCTGGCCTCTTCTTCACCACGACGCCAGATGTTGCTGAAAAAGTACGGTCTCAAATTCGTGTGTCACTCTCCAAAAATTGATGAAACTCCACTTAAAAATGAAGCAGCAAAAAGCTTTGTTAAACGGATGTCCCGCGAAAAAGCAAATGCAGTGCAGAGTGCCTTCCCTGAACTGCCACATGATGTAATCATTCTCGCAGGTGATACAATTGTGTTTTTTGACGATAACATCCTCGGAAAACCGGAAAATGCAGAACACGCATATTCCATGCTTGAACAATTGAGTGGACAGACTCATCAGGTTTTTTCCGGTTATTCAATTTTAAATAAAGATTCTGCAGAAGATATTACAGCAGTTATCTGTACTGAAGTCCGTTTTCAAGAACTTAGTGATGAAATGCTTGAATGGTACGTCAATTCCGGGGAAGCTTTTGGCAAAGCAGGTGCTTATTCAATTCAGGGTTTAGGCTCAATTTTGGTAGAATCAATCAGTGGATCCTACAACAATGTGGTTGGTTTTCCGATCGAACGTATCATTCCTCATTTGATAGAAAACAGCTGGGTCTCCTTTGCAGAACAAGAAAAAATGGAGGTTTCAGCATGAAACAGTTTTTAATCACATTCGTTTTTGCACTCATTATTATCCCTGCAACATTATCTGCGTTTGAACTGGAAAACCGTATCCCTGCTTCAGTCTGGGAACTGGAAATGCGTTTTCAGTATACGCCTGCTTACAGCCGTGCATTTAACGGTTACGGTCAAGAAGCGCCTTTACAGCAGCTCATGCTCTGGGATCGGAGTTGGCGTGATTCTGTTGAAGGTGAATTGCAGCGGCAGGAGCAGCGCTTAGAATTTAGCATAGCGTACGGTTTGAGTGAAATATGGATGATAGAGGCAACTGTTCCTTTGGTACAAAGGAAACAAACCTCTACGCTAAATTTTGCATCCGCGACTTCAAGTCAGCAGATAGTGCTCGACAATTTAGCATCCGAAACTCAAAGTGGACCTGGTGACATCAGTGTGCAAATAGCGAAAGACTTGAGTGCAACAACCACGTGGTATAACCGTGGCGGATTTACGTTACGTTTACCGACAGGCACTTCAGGAACACCGCGTGGAATTGCCGCGAATGCAATCGGTGAAGGACACAGTTCCGTGGGTGGATTTTTCCACTTTAACTGGTTTCCGCTGACTCACGGCCTCAGAAATGGAATCCGTTTAGCCGCTTCAAATGAGCTGGTCACTAAACGTGAAACACTGGAAGGAGAAGAAGTTTATTACTCTGCAGGTCACCGCGCAGAGATCTTTTACAACTGGAGTATTGAGCGTCAAAATATTTTTGCCGGAACAGAATTCCATTATTTTCAACAGTCTGAAAGCAAACTGCCGATTGGAAAATCAAATGCTGCTTTTCTGAAAGAAATCAGTTTTGAGTTCGGCTATGGTAACTTGAGTGAACTTGAGCAAAAATCTTTGTCCGTTCCATGGCAAGTACGTTTGGGTTATACACGTCCTCTTGCAGGTCAAAATACACCTGTTGCTAACCGCTTGGAATTGAGTTCCACTTTTTATTTCTAAGCTGTCGAAATAGCTGTATTTAAAACTACTCTTCTCATATTTAGCTGAAATTATAACGTGAATTTAGCAGAATTGAATCAAAGCGATAGTGAGCAGGCCGGTATTGAGCTGCTTAAATGTTGCGGTTCCAGCAAATGGGTCAAAAATATTTTAGCAGCGCGGCCGTTCTCTTCAGCAGCCAAGTTGCACGTACAGGCAGAGAAAATATGGCTGGAATTAGCTAAAGATGATTATTTGGAAGCATTTGCGGCTCATCCGAAAATAGGCGAAAGTAAAACTCCGGAAAAAGCGAAAAACACGGAAAGTTGGACCAGTAAAGAGCAAGCAGGAATGCNGNATGCTGCTGATCCGCTCAAACTTGAACTGGAACAGCAAAACCGGAAATATGAGAAAAAATTCGGTTATATTTTTATCGTTTGTGCNACAGGAAAAAGTGCTGAGGAAATGCTGANTTTGCTGCAGCAACGGCTGGAAAATATTCCNNTGATCGAACTAAGAATTGCCGCCTCGGAGCAAAATAAAATTACAAATTTACGGTTAAAAAAAATGCTGGCTGACCTGTAATTTTCTAAGCTGCGAAGTTGAACTTTACTGACTTCAGTTAACTTCCACGATAAGTACTGTAAGCAAACGGGCTCAGCAATAACGGGATGTGATAATGTTGTTCCGGATGATTCAGCAAAAAACGAATTTCAATTTCCGGATAAAAAAACGAAATCCCCTGCTTTTCAAAATAAGGAGCAGTCACAAAAATCATTTGATAAACTCCGCAATCCAACACATCTTCTTCCGCAAGCAAATTCGCGATTCGGCCGTCATTATCTGTCGTTCCGGACGATAACTCCTGCCAGCTTCCGTCACTTTTCTGTTGTTCTAAACGTACCAGAATATTTGCTCCCGGACACCCTTGAGAAGTATCCAGTACATGGGTGGTGATCGGACTCATTGCTAACTCCTTTAAATTCGTTTTGATAAATGCTTGCCAAATGATCTAATCACCACAGCGGATACTGAGAACACAGAGGGCTGTTTTTAATTTTTTCTGTGTCCCTTGTGGCAAATAATTATGTTTTAGGATTTGACTCACAGTTTTTAATTCACTCTATGGATGCACCTTCCTCTATCCATCGTCCAAGAATAACCCGTTCCTCAACAGTGATCCCTGTTTTATTGCCGAGAGGCATAGCCAGCGTGGTCACTGCCTGAGTTTTTATGAGAGAGGCCAGAGCCTTAACCCGTTGTCATTGTCAAACATGATGCCTTTGGGCGCAGTTTTGAAAACCTCATCGGTAGGTGTTGTTGAGTGACAACTTAGACAGCGCTGATCCAGAATGGTACGCACAAGTGCAAATGGAATATGCTCTGTTCCAAATGTAACTGTGTCAGCAGAATTCGTAATCGAATCTGCCGGTTTGGTCACAAAGATAAGTGCAAAAATAGCAGCCATCGCAACCGGCAAAATCCAAATATTCAAATGGCCTTTATTCTTGAGATTGAAAAAATGTCTTACCGTGGCGCCAATCACGATGATTGCGACTAAGATCAGCCAATTCATTTGATGCGCAAAAGTGTTTGGAAAATGGTTGCTGATCATAATAAACACAACCGGCAGTGTCATGTAATTATTATGAATAGAGCGCTGCTTAGCTTTTATTCCCAGGGACGCTTCCGGACTTTTACCAGCTTTGACAGCATCCACCAGTTTTGTTTGCGATGGAATAATCCGCCGCCAGACATTTCCCACCATCAAGGTTCCCATCACTGCACCAACATGGATGTAAGCAGCACGTGAACCGAACCATTGATGAAACCACCAAATTACTCCGAACAAAAGCAAAAATGAAATAACCACTGGAAACCAGCCTTTCTCGCCCAACGAAGAAGCCCAGAGAAAATCATAAACCAGCCATGCCGCCAGAATTGTTCCTAAACTTATACTAACCGCCATCCAGTAACTTAAATCCGCGATTTGAGAATCAATCAAATAAACTCCGGAACCCGTGTAATAGACAATTCCGAGCAGGAAAATTCCGCTGATCCAGGTGGAGTAGGCCTCCCATTTAAACCAATGTAGAACCCTCGGTATTTCGGACGGCGAAATCATTGTTTTTTCCAATTGATAAAATCCGCCGCTGTGTATCATCCATAATTCACCCTCAACTTTCGGTTCAGGATTTTCTGGAGGTGTGAGTTGGCTGTCCAGCCAATTGAAAAAAAATGAGGCGCCAATCCAGGCAATTCCTGTGATCACATGAATCCAGCGGACAACCAGATTTAACCATTCGATAATGTATGAGTCCATAAAATCAATGAGGGTCTAGATTTTTAGTTATAATTTTCTTAAAATAAAGGTTAGTATTATTTGAAAAATATAGCCATTTTTTTTTAGAAAACTCATGGAATATTATCCCCGGGACATTATCGGTTACGGTCAAAATCCTCCACATCCGCAGTGGCCGGCGAAAGCCCGGATTGCCGTACAATTTGTGATAAATTACGAAGAAGGCGCTGAGAACTGTATTCTCCACGGTGATCCTGCGTCAGAAACATTTCTTTCGGAAATAATTGGTGCACCGCCTTTTGTCGGAGCACGCCACATGAGCATGGAGTCTCTTTATGAATATGGAAGCCGAGCCGGATTTTGGCGCTTACATCGGCTTTTCACCCGGACGAATATTCCTGTAACAATTTTCGGAGTAGCGATGGCATTGGAGCGTAATCCGGAAGCAGTAGAAGCCATGCTGAAAGCGGATTGGGAAATTGCTTCTCACGGTTATCGCTGGATTGATTATAAAGATATTCCGGAAGACATCGAACGTGAACACATTGACAAAGCCATCGAAATTCATACGCGTGTTACCGGCAACAGACCCTTGGGCTGGTACACAGGACGAACCAGTGTCAACACTCAACGTTTGATACAAGAAGCGGGAGGCTTTTTGTACGATGCGGATTCATATGCAGACGATTTGCCATACTGGGTAGAAACTCCTGTAGGCGAAACGCATCTGGTAGTTCCCTACACCCTGGACACCAACGATATGCGCTTTGCTGCACCACAGGGTTTTAATTCCGGAGAACAGTTTTTTTGCTATCTTCGGGATGCCTTCGATGTGTTATATGCAGAGGGCGAAGCCACACCGAAAATGTTGAGTATCGGTTTGCACTGCCGGATCATTGGTCGACCAGGACGAATTGCCTCTCTGGAAAAATTTATTGCTCATGTACAAAGTCATGCCATCAACCCCAAAATTAGCACACATTTATAAATTTAAGGAGACACTTTGGAATCACCACACGATGAGCGTTATTCAAGTCAATATCTGAACCTTGCCGAAGAAAGACTCGGATCTGTAGTTTTGGAAACAACGGATGATTTTTTTGCAGAAAAAGAAAATTTAATCAAACCCGGACGCGGTATTTTTATTCCCGGTAAATTCACTGACGACGGAAAATGGATGGACGGTTGGGAATCTCGACGGAAACGTATTCCAGGGCATGACTGGTGTAACGTCCGCTTAGGTGTACCCGGAAAAATACGAGCACTCGATATTGACACCAATCATTTCACCGGAAACTTTCCACCGTTTGCCTCACTGGAAGCCTGCGAAATCACCGGCGATCCAGACGACTCTACAGAATGGACGGAACTGCTCGCTAAATCTCCGCTCTTAGGAACTTCACAAAACTTATTTGAAGTTAGCAGTGATCAACGTTGGACTCATGTGCGCCTGCATATTTATCCTGACGGCGGAGTAGCGCGGCTCCGAGTTTATGGTGAACCACACATGGATTGGTCAACGATTGGCGCGGATGAAATAATTGATCTTTCTGCATCATGGCACGGTGGTTTGGCTCTGGCCTGCAACGATCAACATTTTGGGCACATGGGAAATTTGATTGCACCCGGACGTGGCATCAATATGGGTGACGGTTGGGAAACTCGGCGTAGGCGAAACCCCGGAAATGACTGGGTTGTTTTACGGCTTGCACGCAAAGGAGAGGTCAGGAAAATCGAAGTTGATACAAATTTTTTCAAAGGTAATTTTCCGGATCGTTGTTCAGTCGATGCTGCATTTTTACCAGCATTTACCAGCAGATAATTCAGCTGATAGTTGGGAAACGGCTAAAATAGCATGGCAGACTTTGCTTCCGGAACAAAAACTTCAAGCGGATCATCAACATTTTTTTGAAGCGGAACTTCAAGCTGTAGGTGCAGTCACTCATCTGCGTCTTAATATTTTTCCGGATGGNGGAGTGAGTCGCTTTCGTGTTTCCGGTGTTAAGGCGGATTAAAATTACTGTTAAATCATTTCAAATATCACTTTCAATGAAAACTATTTTAAGCGACGAAAAGACTTCAGGAATCCTCAAGCTGCTTGCCGGAGCAAACCGTTCTTTTGAAGAAAATTATCCCGGCAAATCCCTGCGGCGTCAACCAGTTCAGACATTCTACGAAGGGGCACACTTATTTAAAGCTGAATCTGCTAAAAACTTTGCCCTACTCGCAAACAAGAGTTTGACTGATTTTGCACCAGATTTTGTGTCTTTCGCAAATGCACTTGGTTTGAAAGATGCGGAAAGTTTGCCAGACAACAATGCTGCAATCGATGCCTTGCTGACTGAAATACAAAATAACGGCATCGACCCGAAAAACAGTGCGGTTTGGCTCGCATGGAGAGTTTACGCACAAGTTAAGAAAAAGTTGGAGCGTGAGGCTGTTGAAGATTT
>JGI26250J51715_1000448_pt1 | contig 12807 bp, 10 predicted proteins | sample SaaInlV_150m_DNA_4_FD_51715 | JGI IMG/M metagenome (IMG submission 51715) | reverse complement strand
GTGATTTTTTTGTAATTCCGAATGGCGGATTTAAGTACCAACTGAACGACCAACTTAGTTGGGGCTTTTCATTTTATGCCAATGGCGGTATGAACACCACCTATACTCGCAATATTTTTGATGAAACGTATGCTGTCCTAGGTGCCGCACAACAAGGAGGAGGGGCTGCTGCAGCGGCAGTTCCAACAGGAACTAAAACAGGTATGGCTAATACTGGCACCTTGCAGATTGATATGGGCCAAGGGATTATCGCACCCACCTTGAGTTATCAGATAACGCCGGAGCACAGTTTTGGAATAGCGCCTTTAATTGGTGTGCAATATTTTAAAGCGAAGGGACTGGGTAATTTTCAAGGGTTTACGAAGAACCAGACCGGCACTGACTTAACGAATAGGACTTATGACTTTGCCTACGGTGCAGGTATTCGTGCCGGCTGGATTGGACAAGTTCACCCGATGGTAACGTTAGGGGCATCGGCTTCCAGTAAGATTTATATGACCGAATTTCACCAATACAGTGATTTGTTTGCCGAAAATGGCGGTTTTGATATTCCGGCTAATTTTACCACGGGGATTGCTTTGCATCCTCGTTCGGACCTTACCCTAAGTTTTGACTATGAACGAATTTTCTACGGTGACGTCAAGTCGATTGCCAATAAAGGACCTATTCTGGGTCCCGCTATTCCTGTGGGTCAGTCTGTTTTAGGGGCTGACAACGGCATTGGTTTTGGTTGGGACGACATTGATGTTTTTCGGATTGGTCTGCAATATGAAGTGAATCAGGATCTCACTTTACGTGCCGGTTACAGTTGGAATGATCGCCCCTTTGGCGGCGACCAGTTGTTGTTTAATGTCATTGCACCGGCAGTTACCAACAAACACATGACTTTTGGTTTAAGTTATAGCCCCAGTGAATTTGGCGAGTGGAATCTTTCTTATCAACATGCCTTCAAAGAACATGTCAGCAGTGAACAAACCGCTTTTGGTGTCCCCGGTTCTTTATCCATGTATCAAAATGCCTTTGAGATTGGCTATTCTTGGAAATTTTAATTCATAATTTATAACGCTTAATTTAACAATGGAAAACTTTACCCCTTATTCCGCTCTTTTTGGCGGTATTCTTATTGGTTTAGGAACAAGCTTGTTTATGCTTTTAAATGGACGTATTGCTGGAATTAGCGGTATGCTTAAAGGTTTATTACCTCCCTCAACGGTATTAGATAACAGTTGGCGCGTGGCTTTTGTGATCGGTTTAGTCTCGGCAGGTCTGGCTTATCAGACCCTAGTGCCTACGCAAAGTTTACCGGTTGAAAATACCTCGCCGATTATCTTAGTTTTGGGCGGTCTATTGGTTGGTTTTGGCACCGCTATGGGCAGTGGTTGCACGAGTGGGCATGGTGTGTGTGGGTTGTCACGGTTTTCTTTACGGTCATTGATCGCGACGGTTATCTTTCTTTCTACCGGCATAGTGACGGTCTATGTGTTACGGCATTTAATTTAGATCTTAATGATGAAACAAATTTTAGCAGCTCTAGTGTCTGGTTTTATTTTTGGTATCGGATTGATGGTGTCACAAATGACCAATCCTGATAAAGTCCTGAATTTTCTTGATGTGACGGGACAATGGGATCCGAGCTTGCTCTTGGTACTGGGCGGTGCAGTTGTGACGACAACATTGTTTTATCGGAGGATCTTTTTAATTAAGACACCGCTTTTAGAGACTCGGTTTTATCTGCCTGAAACGACGGTTATTGATCGCGCTTTAATTTTAGGAGCACTATTGTTTGGTATCGGCTGGGGATTAATTGGTTATTGTCCGGGACCTGCTATTGCTAGTTTGGGTGTTCGTTTCTATGATCCGCTGATTGCTGTTAGTGCGATGATTGTTGGCATGATAGGCTACCAATTTATTTTTCAACGGAAAAACGATTAACTAATAGCACTCATAACGCAAGGCGTTATGAGTGCTATTGGATGGATTGTTTTTTTAATTAATAGTCCTGTTCTGCTTTTTTATCGCCGTTGTCATACCAAAAAGTCCAATGGTCTTCTTTACGGCCTTTGTTATAAAAGCCTTGCTGTTGTTTCTGACCATTTCGATACCAAGTGATCCATCGATCATCCTTCTTATCAGCACTGTAATACCCTGTTTCTTTTTTATTGCCATTTTCATACCATGTCGTCCAAAGATCATCTTTTTGGTCTAAACGAAAATAGCCTTCTTCTTTTTTATTGCCATTTTGATACCAACGGGTAAAAATGTCCTCAGCTTTATCGGCTTGAAAGTAACCGGTTGATTTTAGCGTACTGAATTCATCATTATACCATTCACGCCAAGCACCTTCTTTTTTGCCTTCTACATAGTTAAATTCTGATTTTTTCCGTTCTTCCTCTCCACCAACGCTGAGAGGCGTAAGGGAGACAATAATCGATTCAGATTTCTCAACCAAAGCATCATCAAGTACCGATAACGTGAAAGTCGCAGTGGTTTCTCCTGTCAAAATAACCACGCTACTGTCGCCCGTGTAGTCTTCTCCCTCTATCGCCGACCCTGAATAGCTTAAACTGATAGTAATATCTTGGGTTGCTTTTTGAGTTAACGTGACGGTGTAATCGGTTGTGATGTCCCCCTCATTAACAGTTGTTGGCCCGGTAAGGCTCACTGTTGTGGCTGCGGTTAGTAAAGGGGGTCTGGCTTCAAAGACAGTGCCTTGATCTGAAATTATGGTGGAAATAGTATTTCGGTCATTGTCTATACCGATAGTTTCTAAGGCTCTGCTAGTGATGCCAGTAATGGTTAAAATAATATCCTCAGATCCGAAATATACGCCAGATCCATCTGTAGCGACCATGCTTTCAGGTGCATTATCATCAAGAGTCACTAATTGAAAAGTGGTTGAATGATAGCCTTTTTTGATAACAATGCTGTTCTTGCCGGTGTAGTCGGTATTATGGGTTGCTGTACCTGAGTAGGTAAATTCAACCGTCAAATCTTCTGTTGGTGGCTCAGTAATTTCGATTGTATAATCGCTAGTGGTTTCACCCTCATTAACCGTCAGGGGGCCTGAAATACTAACCCAGGACTTTTGGCTAATGGTTGTTGCGGCCAACGCTTCATCTGTGATCAAGGTGGTTACACTTTTTTGGTCGCCATCAATGCCAACGCTAGCCGAACTAGTGCTATCAATGGTAATAATAATATCCTCAGACCCTATTGAACCATCGGACATGCTTTCTAAGAAGTTATCTTTTTGGGTAACTAAATTAAATGTAGCCCCTGTGTATCCGGCTGGAATAGTGATATTGGCTATACTGGTATAATCAGTATTCCCTGCGGTTGCTGTGCCCGTATAAGCTAAAGTGATAATAACATCAGTTGTTTGTGTGTCAGTTATTGCAACGGTGTAATTCGTTGTTGTTTTACCTTCCTCAACGATTGAGGGTCCAGAAATACTGACTGTAGCAGTTCCGGTTGTATTTGTAAGTGTCGTGGTGACTTGATCATTGGTCTGGTCTATTTCAATGTCGGCGACCGCCTCAGTTTCATACCACGTGGTCCAGAGATCATCTTTGTAATCGTGGGTATAATAACCCTCTGACTCTCTTGAACCATTGTTATACCATTGGGTCCAGATTCCTTCTTTTTTACCTACCTCATAGTGCCCTTCTATTTTTTTTACGCCATTGGCGTGCCATTGGGTCCAGAGGCCTTCTTTAATCCCCGCTTCATTATACCCCTCTGATTTTTTAACGCCCTCGCTATACCATTCGGTGAAAACGCCAGAAGGTAAATCAACGGCTAATATGGGCTGACTACTGATGAATAATACAATGAAAATTAAATCGGGTAATTTAATGTATTGGTCAGTTGTTTTTCCCATGATCTTTGTTGCGATTAAGTGGTTTTCTAGTATATTTCCATTTTACGCCAGTAAACTGAGCTAGGCTAAAAAAAGTCAAGGGTGGGGTTAGAAGAAAAAACCCCTCATTTAGTCTATCGTCACTTTATTAAGAAATAATTAGTTTTTTTCTAAAAAAAGTTATTTTAATTTTTAACAATTGGGCTAGTAGGTGCGGTAAATCAGGTTGGTATGTTATTTCTTAACGTTAGTTAATCATTATCTTTTGTTCGTTTGGATGCTTCACTGAGTTGATTGAGTCCTTGTAAAACAGGGGGTATTAAAGCTTCCATTTTAGTTAATTGATCGGTAATGTCTTTTTGGCTCGTGTTGTTTTTACAGGTCAATTCCAATGCACCTGCTACTTCACTAATTGATTTTGCACCCAAATTTCCGGCAACGCCTTTAAGTGTGTGCGCATGTCTTTCTTGTGCTTCAGTGTCATTCTCAAGGGCATAAAATTCTGATGTAAATATTTCAAGACGATCACGGAGTCTTAGTAATAGACGGCGATAAAGGGTGGCATTGCCTTGAAGTAGTTCTAATCCGAAGGANGTATCAATGTCATATAAATCGAAGGATGTCGTTGATTTACTTTCAGTCATTNTCTTAGGGGCTCCTATATTGGCAGTGTTGATCCATTTTTGAATGGTTTTGAACATTTTGTTAGCGATTATGGGTTTGTATATAAAATCATTCATTCCTGCATTCCGAGCTAACATGCGTTGTTCTAACATGACATTAGCAGTCATAGCAATAATAGGGATAGTCTTACCGTTTGGCATATCTCTAATGACTTCACAGGCTTGATAACCGTTCATGATGGGCATTTGAATATCCATTAAAATCAGGTCAAATGATTGAGAATTAAAGCAGTCAATCGCTTCTTGTCCGTTATTAGCAACAGTAGCGTCTATTTCAGCTTGATCTAATAGTTCCAGGGCAATTTCTTGGTTAATATCATTGTCTTCAGCCAGTAGTATTTTACGTCCCTTGAGCTGATTGAAGGTGCTTTTGTTATCTGTAGAATCCCATTGTAGAGAATCTCTGTTTTTGCGACTTGGATCAGCGCGTCGTTCCAGGTGTTGTCCCGGTTTTAACCAGAGGTTAAAACTGAAAGTCGATCCTTGGTTAGGTTTACTTTCAACCCAAATTTCGCCATTCATGAGATTTGTTAGTTTTCTACAAATAGCCAATCCTAAACCCGTACCTTCAAATTTACGGCTATTGGAATAGTCAACTTGTACGAATGATTGGAATAGTGAATTGATTTGATCTTGTGTCATGCCGATTCCCGGGTCAGTGACAGAGCCTTGAATTTTTACCCGAGAGTCTTCTAAAGTAACCAGTGTCAGTGAAACGGAAATAGTGGAGTGTTCAGGTGAAAATTTTATCGCATTTGATACTAAATTAATGAGTATTTGTCCGATCCGTAATGGGTCGCCGTGCAGCGTGACCGGTAAATTATGATCAATAGTGAGTGATGTTTTTATACCCTTCTTGTCGGCTAAAAAGGATGTTGTATTAGTAATATTTTCTATGACCGATTGTAAATTAAATTCACAATCTTCAAGCTCAAATTTACCTTCCTCAATTTTTGTAAAATCTAGAATGTCGTTAATAAGGTACAGTAAATTATTGGCCGAACGGCTGGCCTTGTCTATATAGTTGAATTGTTTTGCTGATAAATCAGTTTGCAAAGCTAAATGTGTCATCCCAATAATGGCATTCATGGGCGTGCGGATTTCGTGAGACATATTGGCTAAGAAGACTGATTTTATTTTTTCAGACTTTTCAGCGGTAATTTTAGCTTGTTCAAGTTCTTGTGTTCGTTTGTTGACTTTATGTTCAATGGATTTTTTTTCTTTAATTATTCGCTTATTTGCTTTTTCTAAATTATCCGATGATTTTTGAAGTGCTGCTTGTTGATGGTTGCGTTCAGTGATATCTCGGATGAAAGCACAAAAGGCTGTATTTTCTTGATCTATGATAGGAATTATTTCCATTTCAACAGGGAAACAATGGCCTTGTTGATGTAATCCTTCAATTTCGATACGTTTTTTTAAGACATTGTATTGCCCGGTTTCTAGATATTTTCTAATACCCTTTAGGTGCATGTCTCTGAATGGCTCAGGAATAATGGTATTAGTTAGATTTTTTCCAATAACTTCGTCTGGGTCAAAGCCAAATATATCGTGTGCAGACGAATTGAAAGTTATAATATTACCTGCTTTATCCGCGATGATGATGGCATTAAGAGAAGAAGATAAAATAACTTCTAGTTGCTTAGCTAAGCGTTTATTAAGTTGGTTAAGATTATCCGTTTCTATGTGAAATTTTTCTTTCTGGTCGAATTGATAGCCCCCGAATGCGCCTGCTAAGCCTAAGAATAAAGGCGCTGTTTCAATAACCCAGAGTAGTGGTCTTTCATAATGGATGATCAGGAACTGTTGTAAGGTCCATTCATTGCTTTGGCTTAATAAGAGTGCCATTGCGCCCATGGGAAACAATAGCCCAAAGAGTACACCCAGTAGGAAAAAATTATGTAAATTTCGTTTAAAAGGCATCATGTTGTTTAATTCGCATTTAATGTCTAATAATCATGGCTCAAAATAGCTATTTTTTTAAGAATTCAGANAGCATCAAAAAGTTAGTTGATGCTTTGTTTGTTGCAAGGATTTTTTTAGGCGCTTTAATACTGATAGAGGTTGGATTAGTTGGTACTGTTTTAAGTAAATAATTATAATGGTAACGATATTAATTTAAGCGTTANNCGTTCAGCTGAGAAATCAAAACTATGTCAAAAAGAGCCGTTCTGTTGGTGAATTTAGGATCACCTGAAAAACCTGACGTAAAAGCAGTGAGAAGCTATCTTAACCAGTTTTTAATGGATGCTTATGTGATTCAATTACCGTGGTGGTTACGGCGTCTGGTGGTCAGTTTGTTGGTGTTACCTACGCGGCCTAAATCCTCGGCAAAAGCTTATCAGAGTGTATGGTTGCCAACAGGGTCGCCGTTAATGGTTATTTCTAATCGTTTGAAAGAACAATTGCAAAAGCAGTTGAATAGACCTGTTGAAATGGCTATGCGATACGGTCAGCCAAGTATAGAAAAGAAAATATTAACGATTGNGGAATCTGCAGCAATTGAAGAGATACTCTTTATCCCTTTATATCCACATTTTGCACAAAGTACAGTGACCACCTCTATTCGAGAAGCTCAACGGGTTATTAACAAGCATAAGTTGACTATNAAGTTATCGGTGGTTGAACCTTTTTATGAAAACCCTGCTTATATTACCGCGCTAGTTAATAGTGCGAGACCTTATTTGGAGAATCCTTACGATCATATTGTTTTCAGTTATCATGGGCTTCCGGAGTCACATATAACCAAGCTCGATGTTTCGGGGCAACATTGTTTACAACACGCCGATTGTTGTAACACCGACAGTAGTTTTCAAAACAGTTGTTATCGCCNTCAGGTGCTTCGGACCACAGAATGTTTTGCGGCGGCGGCAGGTTTACTGCCTGAGCAATATTCAGTCGCTTTCCAGTCGCGTCTTGGTCGGGCAAAATGGTTAGGGCCGAATACTGAAGATCGTTTGCGAGATTTAGCCACTGAGGGTTGTAAAGAGGTATTGGTGATTTGCCCGGCTTTTGTGACGGATTGTTTAGAAACGCTGGAAGAAATTGCTATACGAGGTCAAGATGTCTTTAAGGACGCAGGCGGTGACTCGCTGACTTTAATTCCTTGTTTAAACGATCGCCCTGAATGGGTTCAAGTGCTTAAATCTTGGAGTAGTCAGTCGCTTTAAAAAAGTGATTGATATTTAGGCTAAAGTTTTTTCGATAATGTCGGTAGGTCAGGTAATTAATAACGGAACAAAATTGATTGCATAAGAANGGGTGGCACAAATAAATATTTTCACAGTTAGCGTAGCGAGATTCTTTGTTTTAATAGCGTTACCCTTATTTTCGCCATTGCTTTATTGCTTTGAAGTGACTGATTTTAATGAGTCTGTTGAAAATATTTTAAAGGTGGGTGAAAAAGGAAAGTATGGTCAAATTAAGGTNGATTTAAATTATCGGTTTGAACATGTTGATACGGATAGCGCCGGAAAATCGGTAGGAAATGCATCTACCNTTCGGTCAAGAATAGGTTACTTAACACCAACATTTCAAGGTTTTAAGTTATATGCCGAGTATGAAGGCAATCAAGATTTTAGCGCCAATACCTATAACAGTCTTAGGAATGGAAAGACTCATTATGAAACGGTAGCAGACCCACAACAACATGAGTTAAATCGGGCTTGGGTTAATTATCATCTTTTTGAGAGTAACCTCAAGATAGGTCGGCAAAGGCTAAAATTAGATAATGATCGGTTTATCGGTAATGTGGGTTGGCGTCAAATGGAGCAGACCTATGATGCGGCGGTGTTAACCAGTTCGTTGGTTCCTGATATGGATATAACGGCGGGTTATATTACCAAAATACAGGATATTAAATCACTCAGTACGGCAATGGATTCGCAGTTTATTCATGTGGGGTATACCGTTCCAAGGGTCGGTACCTTGGTGGGCTATTCGTATTGGTTGCATTACAACGACAATGTTGCAGATAACGTTAAGTCAACACAAACGCACGGCGTTCGTTTTGATGGAGGCTATCAATTTGCTGATTTATTTAGAGCGCTTTATACGGCTGAATATGCAAATCAGAGTGATCATGCGAATAACCCTAACGCCATTAGGGGTTTGGATTATTTCCATTTAGTCGTTGGGGCTTCTGTGCTAAATATAACGGCCAAAGTGGGTTGGGAACAATTAGAGGGTCGAGAGGGTTATGGTTTTTCAACGCCACTGGCAACCTTACATGCGCATCAGGGTTGGGCTGATCAATTTTTATCCACACCCAGCGCAGGTATAAGAGATATTTATGGTTCTGTCAGTATGCGTGTGATGGGTGTTAACTTAATGGCTGTTTATCATGACTTTGATGATGATACCGGACAGGTAGATTATGGCCAGGAGTATGATTTTGTGGCGATTAAGAAATGGGGTAAACATTACAAATTGCTCACCAAATATGCTTACTATGACGCTCAAACCCATAAAACCGATAAGCAGGTGTTATGGGTTCAAGCAGGCGTATCATTTTAAAATATTAGGGTGAGTTTTTGCTCATTACTATCTAAGTTTTCAGTGAAGGTGACTAGTAGGGAAGCAAGTCATTGTCGGTTGTTTTTNTATGATGCGTCTTCAAAGAATGTGTCAATGAGTGAGCAGTGTTCAGATGAAGGTTCATTTTGGCAACGTTTAATCATGTCGTTAAGCGCATGACGCAGAATAGTTAAGTCTTTTATTTGAGTATCAATCTGTTGATACTTTTGTTCAGCTATTTTTCTTATTTCTTCACAATGGTGGGTGTGTATTGAAAGTAATTCTGAAATCTCTTTTAAGGAAAAGCCATATTTTTGAGCTCGTTTTATAAAGCGAATTTGAGCAATGCTCTCCTCAGGGTACTGGCGAAAGCCATGACTCGGTTTTTTCGGCTCAACGAGGAGTGATTTACGTTGATAAAAGCGGATCGTTTCAATAGTCACGCCTGCCTGTTTAGCTAATTGCCCAATTGTTAGACTCATGTTGTGTGATATTAACTTTTTGCGATGGTTAGGTTCAGCTTTTTCTTCTTAATGTTTTAAGAATACCTTCTAGNGGGACGAGATTCATTGTCAGTCTAAATAAAACCTTATTGGTTTGGAGTAAACCAAAGCAATCATAGGTTCGTAACTTAATGTTCGTTTGGTTGAGTGTGTTGGCTTCAGATTCAGGGTGTTGTTTCACTAAAATAGTGAGAACATTGCCATTTTTAAGTGTTTTCAAATGATTACGGTCTACTGATATTTCATGAGAGGTATAAACCATAGGGTTTCGTTTGAAATCATGGTTTTCTAGATGTGCTTTTTCTAAGAGGGCTCCTGACGCTAAACTGCAAGGAAATATTTCGGGATATTTTGCAAGATGGGTTAGTTCATCAAAATAATCTGATTGTTCAACCAATGACGCTGAAAGAAAGTTCTTAACGTTACCGTTGTTTAAAATTTTTCGTTTAAGAAAATACTCGGTGCCTGGGACTTGTGTTTTATCGGGAATGCCTGATAAGTCAGGTAATGTATTAAAAGTTGTTTCTCCAAGAAATAAAGGGTGTTGGGTTTCTTTTTTAAATCCTAATAAAATAGTTTCCTCGCCCGATTTTATGGAAATGCGATTCCCTAAGGTTAAATTGGGAATAGTTTTTATAAGTGTCTTTTTTATTTCCAGATTAAACGGTGTTTCCGTNCGAAGCGCGTTAACAAAAGTGATTTGATAGTTACTAAATCGTAAGTTGTTTTCGGCAATAATTTTATTTTCATGCCGGGCTTTCCGATATAAACGTATTTGGTATTCAATTAAAGTATTGAGTTGATAGCCAAGGACAATGGGGCCTTTAAAGGGGTTATGGGTGATTTGTAGCCATTTATGCTTGTCGTGAAAGAGATTGAAGTCATCGGAGGCATTCCGGGCGACTTCTATATGAATTTGGTCAAATTTTAATAGTTTGGCGGTCATCAATAGATCTTTTTAGAAAAAGGATTGGGATTTAGGGGTGAACTATTAAAAATAGGGTGTTTACCCTGTGACAATTTGTCGCGCGACACTGTGTCACATTCCAACAAGGGTTATTAATCTATAAACTGAACTCAGAATTTTAGATTCTCCTTAAATTTGTCTTAAAAGACATGAAAGAATTTTTATGCGGTAGCCTTATAAACAGGATGCCGTTTTTTTTTGCCTGATGAAAAGGGTTTGCTTTTGGAAATTTTCTTGTTGTATCAAGTAAAGCAACGTTCTGTTTCGAATAAAGGGTGCAAGGTAGATAAAAAATTAGCATCAATATTGTGTGAATATTGATGCTAATAAATGAATTTATGCTATGACTGCATTAACCAGGCAATAGACAGGAGCCTTTTATTTTATTTTTGACTAACATAACGTTTTTTTCATTTAGATCACGGAAAACCACATAAAAATCATTATGGCTCTCCTGAATAACCTCGTAGTCGGTGTTGATTTTATTTTTGAACCAATTTAATAACTCGTTGAGTTTTTTTCGATTGATGAGGTTAGTTTCGTATTGACAGTACATTAATCATTCTCCTAGCGTTAAAAGAAAATTAAAAATTANAACTAGCAATTTGTTACAAGGCAACAATAATCCTACGCCTAAAGTTAGATTTGCTCAATACTCGGATAAAAAATAATTTAATTTTTCTTGAGTAGTTTTTTTAGCGGCTGTTAGTTATAAAGGAAGCGCTATGTGTAAGCTCTAGAATACAGTTTTAGTCACAGATACGTAGCAAACTTAAACTTGATTCTATATTAANCGCTATAAGTTATTGTTTTAAGATNAATTATTACNTAAGCTATTGATTTGCAGGTGTTATTGGTTTTGCGTAAAAAATGGTCAGTTTAATATTTTGTCCTATTTATTAGGGACTAGGGGCTTTTAANATCAATTTATCCACAAAGTTATACACAGCCTCTGTGGGTACATTAAGGGTGATAATGATGNAAAGCTGTGGTTTTTTGAAAGGATATCTTGTTAATGTTTGTTTTATGAGGTGATCGTTTCGTTTAGTCGTATTTTTAGGGGAATGTTTTTAACGATAGGAAATGAGGTATTGCTAACCGTTTTTTGTGTGAGTTTATTTCTTTATTACTCCAGTGGGCGTTTATATTGGAATGGGTAACATTAGGGTGATAGGGATACAAAAAAATAACTAAAACATTTTTTCTACTAAATCCTTGCTAAACCCGATAAAAAACAATCACGGTTAAATTGACTAGAATAGTTTAAAAAATACAAGTCATTATCAATCCAATACTTAACATCGCCAAGACAGTTACTCCAGCATTAACCCATAAAATGATTTTAACATCTTCCAAACTCGGTGAACTGGACGGTACACTCATATTAAAATCCATAGTATTTTTTATTTCTTCTCTTTGTTTCATTTTTAATTTAACACCCTTCATCATTTGATCATTTTAGTTAACGGATCGGTATCTCTTACACATAAAAAAACCAGCTTAAATGCTGGCTTCAAAAGGATTCAATAACCCCTAAAAATTTTGCACAATGATAATTGTTTTATAATTATATGTAAAGCGACTATCCTCGGATAAATGGTCTCTTTTTTTCATGCTCGCAGGTCTCTTAACCAATAAATTCTCTTAGCTACAGCCTTTTTCAACGAAACTTCATGAGTACTAATGCAGTCAATATAATTGAGGTTTAGTTATGTTAAAAAATTTTATACTGTGGGCATTTATTGGCTTTGCATTAATGTCGGTATTCAATGGTTTTGCTCCTAAAGAGCAAAACGATTCTACGCTGTCCTATTCTCGGTTCATTGAGGCAGTTTATTATGGGCAGGTTGAAACCGTTAGTATTTATAACAATAAGATCAAGGGAAAAATGCGTTCGGGGGAAAAGTTCCGTACGTTTTCACCCAATGATGCCCATTTGATTGATGACCTTTTAGAGCACGGTGTTGAGATTGAGGCGCATGCGCCCAAAGAGCAATCAATGCTGATGCAAATCTTTATTTCTTGGTTCCCAATGTTGCTGTTAATTGCGGTCTGGATCTTTTTTTTACGCCAAGGTGGAATGGGGGGAGGACGAGGTGGCACCATGGGGCTGGGTAAAAGTAAAGCCAAGAGATTGGAGCCGGATCAAATTAAAGTCACCTTTGATGATGTCGCCGGCGTTGAGGAAGCAAAAGAAGAAGTGGCCGAAATGGTTGATTTTCTGCGCGATCCACCAAAATATCAGAAATTAGGCGGTAAGATTCCTCGGGGAGCCTTAAT
>JGI26250J51715_1000434_pt1 | contig 13127 bp, 19 predicted proteins | sample SaaInlV_150m_DNA_4_FD_51715 | JGI IMG/M metagenome (IMG submission 51715) | reverse complement strand
AAAAGTTCGTTCTTCACCAACAAATTCTGTAGAATCACATTTCACACAATTACTAATTGGGCATTTCTCATTCCATGGTTTGTAATACTTTCCAGGCTCAGGAACATGAGGTTCTGAACACTTTTTACAATACCAAATGGGAATTTCTGTTCCATAATATCTTCTTCTTGAAATTGGCCAATCAATATTGATTGAATCCAACCAATTCATCAAAATTTGCTTGTGCATATTAGGATGGAATGTTACTTCTTCTCCTATTTTTTTCATTTTATCAATTGATTCTTTTTGTTTAAGATAATATTCCTCCATTGGAATTATTTCAATTGGAGCTTTACTTCTCTCTGATACTGGAGTTCTATGATTAATGTCCTCGACTTTATCTAATAGTCCTTTAGCTTCCAAGTCTTCAATAATTTTTGCTCTTGCTTGTTTTGGTTTTAGTCCTGTATAATCTCCTGCAACTTCAGTCATCCTTCCATCTAATCCGATTGCAACAATTTCCTCTAACTCTAATTCTCTAAATAATGCTACATCATTTTGATCACCATAACTACAAACCATTACGGCCCCTGAACCAAATTCTTGTTGAGCAGAATGATGTGTTCTCAACTCAACTTCTTCGTTTGTCATTGGAACAATTATTTTCTTTCCGATATATTGTGCATATCTTTCGTCTTCAGGATTTACAATTATTGTTCTACATGCACAAAGTAATTCTGGTCTTGTACTTGCAATGATTATTTCTTTATCTGTATCTTTAATTTTGAATTTCATGTAAACTAGTTTAGTTTGTAAATCTTGGTAAATGATTTCTGCATCAGCAATTGTTGTTCCAGAAATCCAATCATAGTTGTTTGGCCTGTTTGCAAGATAGACTTGACCTTTATTCCATAAATCAATAAACGTTGATTGTGTAAGTGTCCTGTATTCTTCTGAATCTGTTCTGTAATAATTTGCAAAATCTCCACTTATTCCAAGACTTTTCATTATGAGAAGCATTTCAGCCTCTAAATCATCTAGTGCATTTCTACATAGATTCAAAAATTCATTCCTATCAGTTTCCCTCATTCTAATTTTGTGTTTTTTCTCAGTGTACAGTTCTACTGGAAGCCCATTTCTATCAATTCCAATAGGGAAATAGACATTTTTTCCNGCCATCCTTGCAGTACGTGCAATCATATCGATTTGTGAATAGTGAGCTGCTGCCCCAATATGCCATGGTCTACCTGATGGATATGGNGGTGGAGTATCTATGGTAAAATTATCTTCTTGTGGAGTAAAATCATAAATTTTATCTTCTTCCCATTGTTTGAGAATTTGTTTCTCTAACTCTGGATTCCATGCTTTTTCTGAAATTTTTGGGTCCATTTCTTAAACTATCTTGAAATATTTGAAATAATATGAGAACCTTTGTTATAACCTTCATAGATGTAAACTCCTACTGCTTCTACATTTGATGGCATTTTTGGTGCTAGTATTTTGATAATTTCACTTGAAAGATTCTCTACTGTAGCTTCTCCTTTTAAAAGATAAGTAGTATCTTTTGGAACTTGTAATTCGAATTTTCCTTTTGGACCCTCAAATGAAATAACAAAATGTGATTCATCTTCTGATTTTAGATATTTCTCATTGATGAAAAATTTGTGATCAAATACATTTACAACTTCTTTAATGATTTTTTTTGCTACTCCAAAATCTAATAGTAAATTATCTTTCATCTGTCCAACGAGTTCAACCATTACAGAAGATGTATGACCATGTAAGATTGAGCATTTTTCAACTAGTGGAAGAATATGTGCATAATCAAATGAGAATGATGCATCTTCTAAAAATATAGAACCTGTCTGTGGAGATTTTTCATAAAATACAATGTCTTGTAATTCTTTAATTTGTGCAACATATTTTGCATGTCCTATTGCCATTACTTTATCGTCTGGAAAATCTTCTTTGATTTGCTTGTATTTTTCAATGTCTTCATCATTATCGATTACCTCAATTAATCCTTTTTTTGTTTTAAAATCGACTGTTACTTCTTCTCCATTTTTCAATGTTAATTTGTGATTATATTGATAATCTTCTTCAAGAAAGGACAGCATTTGTGCCATAGTGAGCTCTGTTCTTGTTCTTAGTAAATTCCCTTTTTTATCAATATACTTAAAATCTGAATCTAAAATTGTCGGACTTGTAGCCATGTGAAGTCAACTGACTATGGATATAATATAAATTCTGTAATGACTGCATAAAATCTCTTTTTTACAATTATGCCAATGAATTTAGAATTTTAGCTAATTTTGTATCATTTCTTGTAATGCCTCCTGCATCATGAGTAGTCAATTCTATCGTAATTTTGTTATACACATTAAACCATTCTGGATGATGATTCATTTTTTCAATTTCCATAGCAGCTCTAGTCATAAACCCAAATGCTTGATTGAAACTATCAAATTGAAATTCTTTATGTAATTTCTCATTTTCTACATTCCATCCTGACAGATTTTTCAATTCTTCATCAATTTCTGTCTGTGATAATCTCATTATTTGATTTCATTTTTTACTAAATTAAAAGATTAAGCAAGATGATTGAATCAATTTTTAATAATTGAATTATTTCATGATATTATCTAAGGGAAATTATTTTCTAACCAAGTATTGGCCTCACTCATACAACCATTCCACGCAAGTTGCATTTCTTTTGATTCAAAATTACCGGACTACCAAATTCATCACATTCTTTTTGCATCTTTTCTAACATTCCTTCCATATCATCTTCAAAAACTTCCATCTCTGTTTTTTCTATTGTGTTGGACATTTGAAAATCATATACTGCTAAAATTGATAATGTTGAAAATACGATTATTGTTGCAATAATCCCTGTTCTAAAACTCATTGATTGAAATTCTTCTTTACTCAAATCTAATTGCCTTCTATGGTGTGATTATTGTTTTTTTATTTTAACATATGCTTTAAATTTTTAATTGTCATTGTAATCACATCTTATTTTATTATGGAATTTCATGCCTATGATCTAGAATAATTAGATTCAATCATAGCTAAATAGGTTGATTCATTACCATTTTATTATAATCTGTGATGAATTTGATAATGGATGAACACCACAAAGAGTTACTTGATCATATTAAAAATGCTATTTCTGAAACAGTTTTAGAAAAAAAAATTGGGATTGCATTTTCTGGAGGTGTTGATAGCACATTAATTTCAAAAATTTGTTCAGACATGAATTATGACATTACATTACTAACTATTGGTTTTCCTGAATCTCATGATATTTTATTTGCAAAAGAAGTCAATGAACATCTAAAATACCTTCATCATATTATGGAAATTGATTCAGAGACTTTCCCAATGATCTCTTCAAAAATCAATCAAACAATAAAAACTGAAAATTTATCTTGGAATGAAAATTCTATTGCTTTTTACTATGTTTCTAAACTGGCAAATTCTTTGGAACTTGATACTGTGATTACTGCAAATGGAGTAGATGAATTGTTTTGTGGTTACAATGCATATAGAGAAGCATTTTCTGGAGGAGAATCTCAAATCAATGAAGTAATGCTTGCTAAATTAGATAATGAACTAAAAATGATGAAAGCTGTGAATCTGGTTGCATCTGAATTTGGAGTAAAAATACTTCAACCATTACTCTCACCAAAATTTGTTGAATATGCAAAAACTGTACCTATATCTGAGAAAATTCACGACTCTGAAGACTTGTATCGTAAACATATCATAAGAAAATTAGCTAGTCAAATCAATGTCCCAGAATTATCTTGTACAAAAAGAAAAAAAGCATTACAATATGGTTCTAAAATTCACAAGGCTTTACTAAAAACTAGATAAATTTCTTGATTGTTTTCTGAACTGTTTTTTCTACATTACTAATTATTGCAGGTGAGGCACCCAGATGTTTTTCTGGTGAGAATATTGCATCGATTTCTTTTTCTGTCAACTTTGAAGAAAATGCTTTATCTTTTTTGATTGCATCTTTGTAGAACATTCCTTTATCATTTGCCTCAAATGCAACTCTTTGAACATCTCTATATGCTACAAATCTTGGAATNCCTTTTTTGATTAGTGCTTCTAAAACAAACTCTGCAAAGATTTGTCCTTTTGTAATATACAAATTATCTACAATTCTTTTCTCATTTACCATCAAGTTTGAAACAATTCTAGTCATAGTTTCTAACATTTCATCGACTAGAATTGATACTGTTGGAATTACAAATCTTTCATTAGCTGAATTTGAAAGATCTCGTTCATGCCATAATGGAATATTTTCAAAAGATACTGCAACTTGACTTCTTACTAATTTAGATAATGATGATACTCTTTCACTTTTTATTGGATTTCTTTTTACAGGAACTGCACTACTTCCCATTTGTCCTTTCTTGAACTGTTCTGCAACTTCNCCTATCTCTGTTCTTTGTAAATTTCTAATCTCTATTGCAATTTTTTCTAAAGTAGTACCAATTAATGCCAANTCAAATACATATTCTGCATATCTTTCTCTTGGTACAACTTGTGTTGTNACTTCAGCTGGGAATAATTTTAATCTCTTNGCAGATCTTTTTTGNACTTCAAGTGCCTTTGCACCCATTAGNGAACCTGTACCGACAACACCTAGTGTCTTACAAATCAAAATTCTTTTCTTTATCTCTTCAATTCTTTCTACATGTTTTGCCATTTCTGCTGCCCAATTCGCAAATTTTAATCCAAATGAAATAATNCTTGCATGTTGTCCATGTGTTCTTCCTACTGCTGGAATTTTTGAATGCTTTACTGCTTTTTTTGCAAGTATGGATGCCATCTTTGCAACTTTTGGTTCAATGATTTGTAATGCATCTCTCATTTGCATTGAATTACTTGTATCAACTAAATCATTACTTGTGAGACCATAATGTATCCACGGTCTTGCATTTTTAGTACATTTTTCACTTAATGATTCTACAAGAGCTGCAGTGTCGTGATCACTTTTTGCTTCTAATTGTTTGATTCTCTTTGCAGTTATTTTTCCAGACATTGCTGCTTTGTANATTTCTTTACCAATGCTTTTTGAGATCATTCCTATTTCACTTTGAGATATGGCAGCTGCTCCTTCAATCTCCAACTGATAGTCTACTTTCTTTTGTTCACTGAAAATATCCATCATTTCTTTTGTGCCATAACGACCATTATCGATAGGTAAAATTGCCAATGTTTCTAGTCATTAAATATAGAAAATAAATCTACTCATGAAAACTGAACTTAATTGGTTCTATCTCGTAATTGATGACAATCACATAAACAACCTTTTTGACAATTTACTCTCTTACAATCTGAACAAACATTTTTTCTCCAATATGGTGCTGTATTCATGTCAATACCTCTGATTTACTTTGAACGATCCTTTTTTTATCTGAATTAGAATCTTGATTAGATATAGTGACCAAATCCCCATTAAAATAAAATATAGAATACTGACATCAGGTTCCTCTGNAACTTCTTTTGGTTCTTCTTGCACCGGTTGATCAAATGGTGGNATGTATACAATTCCAAGAAAAATTGGTATTGCTACTAGAACGATAATTGGTACTACCATGATTTTAAATTATATGATCTATAATTTGTATANATTTTTGCTATTAAATAAAAATACATTATAGATGACACTAACTTCTGGTTCTCTTTTTTACAGCTGCTACTTTCTTTGATGATCTAACTTCTTTTGTTTTTGCAGTTGCTTTGCTAACTTTTCCTTCGGTTTTCATACTTTTACCACTTCTTCTAGCTGCACGAGAAGCTTTTGCTCTTACTTTTTGCTCTTCTTTTCTATCCTCAATTTCTTTTTCTGTTAGCTTTGCTCTTACCATGAATAATAAAACTATTTTATCATAGATAAACTATATCATCAAATTCATACTTGATTATAATTATCAATTACCTTTAGTATTCTCCTGATGATTTAAATTGGATTGAAAGGAATTTTTACCAATACTAATGTCTTCTAGTGCACCAAGAAAAATTGGAGAAAATCAATATCAAATTGACGCTGATCCTAATCTTGGAATGAAAGTCCCTGTGAAAATTTATGCCGATGAACCATTACTACAAAAAATGTTGTTAGATAGAACAATCATGCAAGCACGAAACGTATCTTCTATTCCTGGTATTGTTGGACAAAGTATTGTTTTACCTGACGGTCATGAGGGTTATGGTTTTCCTGTAGGTGGGGTTGCAGCTATGGATGCTGAAGAAGGTATGATAAGTCCTGGAGGCGTTGGTTATGATATTAATTGTGGTGTAAGATTACTCCGTTCAAATTTATCTGAACAAACAGTTCGTTCAAAACTAAAAGATCTTGTTACTGATCTTTTCAGTTCTATTCCTTCAGGAGTTGGTTCTAAAGGTGCAGTCAAACTTAGTAATTCAGAACTTGATGAAGTTTTAGTTAAAGGTGTTAATTGGGCAATTGATCACGGCTATGGATCATCTGATGATTCAGATGTATGTGAAGAAAATGGTCAAATACAAAATGCTAATCCAGATAAAGTTTCAGACAAAGCAAAAAAAAGAGGAACTCCTCAATTAGGAAGTTTGGGTTCTGGAAATCATTTTCTTGAAGTACAAAAAGTTGCAGAAGTTCATGATGAAGAAGCTGCAAACAGAATGGGTCTCAAAGAAGGTACTATTACAATTTTAATTCATTGTGGTTCTAGAGGATTTGGTCATCAAGTTTGTAGTGATTATCTTAGAGTTGCAGAACAAGCTATGGAAAAATATGATATCAGTTTACCTGATAGAGAACTTGCATGTGTTCCAAATACTTCTGAAGAAGGTGAATCTTATAGGAAAGCAATGTTTTCTGCATTAAATTATGCATGGAGCAATAGACAAATGATTACTCATTGGACTAGAAAATCTTTTGAACGTGTATTTAATCAAACTGAATCTGATTTGGATATGAAATTAGTTTATGATGTTGCTCATAATATTGCAAAAGTAGAGAAACACAAAGTTGATGGAAGAGAACGTAAAGTTGTTGTTCATAGAAAAGGTGCAACTCGTGCATTTCCTGCAAATCGTGAAGAGATTCCGTCTAAATACCGTGATTTGGGTCAACCTGTTTTAGTTCCTGGTTCTATGGGAACTGCAAGTTGGGTTTTACTTGGACAACCAAATTCCATGGATTTGAGTTTCGGTTCAACTGCATGGTGCTGGAAGGACAATGTCTAGATCAAAAGCTAGACGAAATTATACTGAAGAAAATGTCAAAAAATCCCTTAATGATAAGGGCATCTTTATCAAAGCATTAACAAGAGATGGTGTTGTGGAAGAAACTCCTCAAGCATACAAAGATGTTGATTCTGTAGTTAATGTGTCTCACAATTTAGGAATTGCAACAAAAGTCGTAAAATTGGTACCTATAGGTGTGATAAAAGGTTGAGTGAAGATGATTCTGAACTTGAAAGATTAAAGGCAAAACGATTAGCTGAAATGCAAAAAAATATCACATCTAAAGAAAAATCTGAACAAACTCCTGAAACAACTGAACCTGCTAAAGAAAAATCTAAAAATCCTAGAGATTCATTAGTAAGTAAATTAGGATTTAGAGGAATAGAAGTTTTAGAAAATGCAGAATTCCAATTCCCTAATGAAACTAAAATGATTATTGTAAAGCTATCTGAATTAATTAAAACTGGTGAAATAAATGAAATTATTGATGGTGGACAACTCTTATCATTATTTAGATCAATTGGATTGAACATTCGAATGGCTACAAAAATTAGTGTAGAAAAGGATGGGAAATTTGTATCACTAAGTGATAAACTTGGAACCAAATCTTCTGATGAAGCTGATGAAACATGAGTATGGTTTTAGAAATTGGAACAAAAAATTATGTCGATGATTTACTATTAATAAAAAAATCTCTTTCTCATATGGAAACTCTTGTAAATGCTCATAATGGATATGTTCTTGGAGAACCTTCTTCAAAATTTGGTTGGACATTTTTTAATTTAGCTTTTAAACCTGATTTACAACATGGTATAGAAAAAAAATTCTCTGACATGATAGAAAAATACAATCATACTGATCAACAACAAAAATTTGCAGAATTCATTACTGATTATTTAATTTCTAAAGGATGTAATGTAAAAATAAAACCAGTTGACTAGACTCTTCTTCCTCTTTTTCCACCTTTCTTTCTGGTGGTATCATGAGGAATAGGTGTAACATCATCAATTCTTCCAATCTTAAATCCGCCTCTTGCTAATGCTCTAATTGCAGCTTGTGCACCTGGACCTGGTACTCTAGAACCAACTCCTCCTACTGCACGAACTCTAATGTGAAATCCTGTGAAACTTTTAGTCTTCATGACTTCTACCACTGAGTTTGCAGCTTTCATTGCAGCAAATGGTGATGATTCATATCTATCAGCATTAACGTGCATTCCACCTGAACTAATGGAAACTGTTTCAGCTCCTGTAAGATCAGTGACGTGAATAATTGTATTATTGTAACTACTGTAAATGTGGGCAATTCCCCATTTTTCTGGACCTTCTTTTTTTGTTTCTGGTTGAGATTTTGCCTCTACTTGAGCCTCAGATTCTACTTTCTCAACAACTGCTTCAGTTTCCTCAACAGGTGTTTCCTCTACTTGAGCCTCAATNTCTGACAATGTCTAATCACGCCTTAAAGGGTTTAAAAAACATTGATTTTNCTTTATCTCTCTAAATTTACCAATTTTGTATGAAATTGTTTATTCTTCATATATTGTCCCCAATTAGNTACTTTGNTGCCATCTATTCTTTTGTTAGCACTTGGAGTTGGAATTGCNACTNTTTTTCTTGGTTCTATGGTTTTCCAGATNTTAACTCCTGACGATCTAATCTTATCTCCTTTAGAAAAAAAATGTCAACAAATTGCTAATGAGGGATACAAAATCCATACATTTTATCCCAATTCTAATCCTGACGATCTTCTTGAAGATGATAGGAAACGTCTTCTATATCTTGATGATCTTTGGATGAATGACTGTGTTTCAGTTTTACCTGCTGATTCAATATTTAGTATTGTGAATAATGTGGAAAGAGATTTTTCTTATAATGAATAATTATCTAAAATGTTTCCATCCTAAATCTTTTAAACGAATATTTTTATTATCTTCTTGAACAAAAACACCCCTACCTGAAGTAACATGACCAATTTCAATGATTGGAACTTTGAGTAATTTTGCATTTTTTAAAACTATTTGTTTATGTTTAGGATTTATTGTAAACACAAATTCGTATTCTTCACCCCCATGAAAAACTAACTTCTTTAAATCCTGTTTTTGTAATCTTACATGTTCTTCCAAATCTTTTTTTGATGGTATGTTGTTTATTACAAATTTCTTTTTACTTTGTTTTGACATTTCATTTAGGGTAGTTGATAACCCATCACTAGAATCCATTGATGATGAAAAATACTTTTTATTTTTTAATCCAAAACCAAGTTTTGGTTTTGGATTCATTACTGATTTAATTGCCTTTTTGATGAATGCTTTTCCTCCTTTTTTCTTATCTATTAGAGCACCCAACCCTGCAGATGTATATCCAAACGGTCCTGTTACAAATATTAGATCATTTTTTCTTGATTCTTTTCTATTTACTATGTAATCTGTTTCTCCAAAAATACAAACATTGAAGACAATTTCTTTACCCTCATTAGTATCTCCTCCAAGAATTGAAATACCGTATTCTTTACATGCTTTTTTAAATCCTTTAGATATCTCATTAATTTTTACGCGTGAAATCGTATTTGGTAAATTTACAGAAAGGATTCCATATTGTGGTTTTACTCCTTTTGCAGTAAAATCACTTACACATGCAATTACACTTTTTCTTGCTGCATCAGATAATTTCATTTTAGGTGGAAGGTCTGTGCTTTCTACAAATGTATCTGTTTTTACTACCATCTTGGTTTTTCCTATGTTGAAAAATTCTACATCTTCAGAAACAAACTTCTTGNTTCCTAGATTTTTCTGAAAAATTTTGATTATGGTAGATTCATTTAACTTTGTCATAACTCTGTTTTACTAGTTCTATTGTCTCTTTAACAATTTTTTTACATTTATCTTCATTGTTTGACTCTGCTGACACTCGTATGATATCTTCAGTGTTTGATTTTCTTATCAATACCCAACTATTTTCGTCAATGATTCCTTTAATTCCGTCCATTGTATTTACTTCTGAATACTCTTTTGAAAACTCAGAACTAACATTCTCAATTACTTTGTCGTGAAAATTTGAATCAACTTGTATTTTATNTCTAACTTGGGAAAAACTTTCCATATAGTTTAGAATTTCTTCAAATTCTGATGTTCCTAACATGGATGCAATCAAACCACTTGTTAGTATTCCTTCTCTACAATAATTGAATTCTGGTAAAATAAAACCTCCACTACTTCCTTCTCCCCCTGCTTGAGCTGAAGTTTTTAGCATTAGATCTATTACATTTGCTTCTCCAACTTTGGATCTCTGAACACTGCCTCCTTTTTCTTTGATGTATTTTTCAATTGATACACTTGAATCAATACTTAGTACAAATTTTTTGTATCCNAACTCTAAAGATTTTGCAACACCCAAACCNAATGTTACATCTGGAGTTTGTTTTTNCCCTTTTCTAACTACTACTAAACGATCTCCATCCAAGTCAAATGCAAACCCAATATCTTTTTTGATAGATTCTGCAGACAAGTCTGATAACTCATCATATGTTGGATCTGGACCTCTTGTGGNGCCTGATAGTTCTTCATTTAGCACATTTACCTTACATCCCACATTTCTTAGTAAATCTGTGGCAAATCCTTTAGCTGCTCCACCTCCAATGTCTACTACAACTTCTGGTTGATTTTGAATGTCCCCAATAATTTTTTTTGCATCTTCAATNTATGATGATAATATTTTTTCTTCAGTTCCAATTNTTGAGTNTGGAATTTCTTGATGTTTGACTATNGTTGGNANNTCTTGTTCGTTTATCCCCCTTCCTTCAATGATGAANTTCATTCCATTCCATTGAATTGGGTTGTGNGATGANGATATTACAATTCCTGCTCCATACTTTCTTGCTTCTCTAAATACAACCGGAGTAGGAACTGTTTCTAAATCAAAAACATNNATACCATTTTTCATTAGTGTTGCAATTACTGTATCTTTGATCATTGTNCCACTTGGTCTTGTATCTTTTCCAACAACACATTTTTTTGATTTGATTAATGCTGAAAAATTATTTGTATANTCTATGANNTCTCTAAGTAAAAGATCTTCTCCAAAAATACCTCGAATACCTGAGATTGTTTTTTTCAATAATCTAAACCCTGAAAGACTTTTTATTAACTCTGATGAATTTATCCAAACGTGCCTTGGTAGCTCAGCCTGGTAGAGCGAACGCCTCGTAAGCGTTAGGTCGCGGGTTCGTACCCCGTTCAAGGCTCCATTTTGTTATATTATTTTTTGATTTGTTACTAAATACTTGATGAAGAATTGATCGATTATTTTATAAATTATTTTAAAACTGTTTTTTATTCATCTAAGGCTTCAATGTCTGTTTGTAGTTCTGCCCCTAAACCTTCCCACCATTGTTTAGTTTGTTCTGTCATATTGCCTTCATTACTAACCTGAAATTGTCCTTTATAGATCTGCCGGTTGATTTTTTGTTGATCGTTTCATAACAATTTGTAAAAAATTTCTTAATTCTCTTTTTCTTCTTTCTTTTGTTTCATTTTTCTATACACAATTATCATAAGTGCCGCTCCTGCACAACCCCAAAATAATTCTGATGTTCCATTTTTTATCCCAAACCCTGTAAATGCCCCGACAAAACCTAGTGACATTACTGCTACAAGACCTAGTCCTACCAGTTCTAGTTTTTTTACCATGATACTCTATTGTACATGTGTAATATCAAAAAGATATATGGTTTTGTAAATCCATCTAAATGTGGATAAATATCTTACAGTAATTTTGATTTTTATGATAGTTGGAATTCCAATCGCATTTGTATCTCCTAGTACTGGTGAGTTACGTGAACAACCATACCTTCCACTGTTTTATGGTTCCATTGCAGGCATTATCATAATTGTTTTTTACAGTTCTTACAAAGACAAGCAAGAAAGACAAAAAGCTAATGCCAAGAGAAGAAGATCTAAGAAATAGATTTTAAAGTTCTAGACCAAATGATTCTGCAATACTTGAGAAATTTACATAAGATTCCAAATATTGTCTACCTTTTGATGTTATGACAAAAGTATTCTTACCATCAAATTCTATTTTGTTAATTAATCCAGCACCTGTTAGATTCTCTAAAAATTTAGATAATCTAGAATGTGATAAATTTGCTTTTGTAAGAAGAGATGTTGTTTTGATGCCTTCCTGTCCTGATTGTTGAGTAACTGTCAACAAGTCTGCTACAATTTGCATACTTGTTCTATAGGAAACCATGTACATTTTGGTCTAAAACTAAGATATAAGGGTATTACCACACATTCAGATCAGATAAATAAGCTCTGCCTGATTTTTCTACATTGTCTTCGCATTCAGCAACCCCTTGGTTTGATGATTTTGTTGGGGTTGCATACAGGTATTACGATCTTAGAATGAATGTGGTTCCCTTATTNANTGATAGAAAGGAATCCACATCTCTTTGGAATGATGTTATTCATTGGTGGGTTGATTCATCTATCAAAATTAGATTTGTTGAAACTGGCGATCAGTATTGGTTTATCATGGGTTCAGATTCCCAAAAACCCGACACGAATCTATCTTTTTTCAAAGTATTACCAAAATCTGAACACTATGAACGGTTTCAAAAAGGTCACGGCGGTGAAGCATATCTTAGATTTGGTGTGTATACAAAAAAAATACTTGATGATTCAAAAAAAGATGCAGTGTGTGATTGTGGTCATGAAGCTCAAGATCATGATGAGGGTGATGGTGATGTGTGTTTGTTCCATGAATGTACCTGTAAAAAATTTTCTAGTTTTCAAGTTAATTTACTAAAAAGAAAAAAAACAATCAGTGACATTAAATTTTTAGATGAAAACAATGTAAAAGATGATCCTTTAACTTGGAATTGTCTTAATATCAATAAAT
>JGI26250J51715_1000426_pt1 | contig 13248 bp, 15 predicted proteins | sample SaaInlV_150m_DNA_4_FD_51715 | JGI IMG/M metagenome (IMG submission 51715) | reverse complement strand
TCGAACCCAATTCCCTCGATGTCGCTGATTACATGCTAAAAAAAGAACAAATTATTCATGGTATATCTCATCCGTGTATCTCACTTTTGAGTACCAAAAAACTAAATGACTTTTCAGTTCCTATGAGTGCTTCAACCACAGATTATTTACTCATGTTTCTGCATCCATTCCCTTACTAATTTTTCCGATTCTTTTCTTTGTTCGACGGTCATATTTTTAGCAATTATATCTCTATTTTTTTGAGCATCTTGATGACCACTTATTGCTGAAACAGTCCAAAACATATGCGCCATAACAAAATTCCGGAGAACTGCTTGTCCCTTCGCATACAATAACCCTAATTCATATTGCGCATTAGCAACGCCTTGCTCTGCTGCTTTTCTATACCATTTTGCTGCTTCTTGATAATCCTGAGCAACACTTTGCCCATTAGCATAGACAATTCCTAAAGCATTTTGTGCTTCAGCATGCCCCTGCTCTGCGGACTGCTTATACCATTTGACTGCTTCTTTGTAATTCTGAGCAACACCTTTTCCGTTGTCATACATCCGTCCTAGATCATATTGAGCGCCGGCATCTCCTTGCTCTGCTTTCTTCCTACAGTCACCAATATCTGTATCCCAACAATACTGATTCTGAATCCATTTAATGGATAAGTCTTTTGCTTTTTCTATTTGTGCCAGCGTCATCTGTTTCGCAACAATACTCTTTTTTCTTTCAGCATTCTTGTTGCCTCTTTCTGCAGCAACATTAAAAAACATGTACGCCCTGACATAATCTTGTGAAAGNCCTCTNCCATTGAAATACATCACGCCTAGATTATTTTGAGCNTCAACACTTCCTTTTTCTGCTGACTTCCTAAACCACTTTATTGCTTCTTTATAATCTCGTGAAACGCCCTGTCCCTTGACATACATCCACCCTAATTTATTTTGCGCATCAACATTCCCTTTTTCTGCTGATAACCTAAACCACTTTATTGCTTCTTTATTATTCGCTTTAACACCCTGTCCCTTAACATACATCCACCCCAATTTGTTTTGGGCATCAACATTCCCTTTTTCTGCTGATAACCTAAACCACTTTATTGCTTCTTTATAATCTCGTGAGACGCCTTTCCCTTGGAAATATATCTGTCCTAAATTGTATTGCGCATGAACATGACCTTGCCCTGATGACCGTCTAAACCACTTTGCTGCCTCTTTATAGTCCTGGGAAATGCGTTGCCCTCTAACATACATCCACCCCAATTTGTTTTGGGCATCAGCCCCCCCTTGCTCTGCCAATTCTAGATGCCTTTGAAATTCACCGCCATGAATTGATAATTGAGATTGTTTCTGGGAACATCCACTCATTAGACTCGTCATGAATAACACCGTAACTAAAAACCTAATTTTCATCGTTCTATCCCTATAACTAGATTCCATTACCTACAATATAGCCAACCTCCACCTTACACCCAAATATCGTTTTCATTCAATAACCCAGACATAAAAAAACCCATCTGACTTTTCAGTTCATCTGGGTTCTTAAAAGATAGATTGTTTACGAATGTGTCTGCGCCCATTCTCCTGACAATCTCTGTGCTTTTCTTAATTGTGAAGCAGTCATGCCTTCAGCAACATTATTTCTTTTTTCTACTGCTCCTTTATGACTACTCTCTGCCGCAATATTGTAAAACATATGTGCCATCGCATAATTTTTAGGAACGCCTTGTCCNGTTTCATACATCGCGCCTAAATTGGATTGCGCCCCAGCATATCCTTGTTCTGCTGATTTTCTATACCACTTGACGGCTTCTTTGTAGTCTTGACGAACACTTTGTCCTTCGTAATACATCCGCGCTAAATTGTTTTGCGCTGTGGCATGTCCTTGTTTGGCCGCTTTCTTAAACCACTTGACTGCTTCTTTGTAATCTTGAAGAACACTTTGTCCTTCGTAATACATTCGCGCTAAATTGTTTTGTGCTTTAGCACCTCCTTGTTCTGCTGACTCCCTATACCACTTAACTGCTTCCATGTAATCCTGAGGTGTATCTTGTCCGTTTTCAAACATATATCCCAAATTGTATTGTGCGTCAGCATCTCCTTGTTCTGCTAACTTTCTATACCACTTGACTGAAAATCCCGATGTTTTTTTTTCAAAAAAACCAAACATACTTAACTCCCTACAACCAAAATAAAAACCTAACCAACTTATACACTATAGCACTTGACTGATTCATTGTAGTCTTGAATAACACCTTGTCCGGTTTCATANCTCCACGCTTAACCANTATGGGTNTAGCATTTCCTTATTCTGTACGTCGTCAAATATTATTGGACGATTAGCTNCCTGATTTAAGAAACAGANTCGTTCATTCACGCGAGCACCCATCAATAACCCCAGCAATAGAATCCAATACTAACTTGCTTTTCAATGCTGATTGACATCCNCTACCTTCTTAATTGGAAAATCAAGCTGAACATAGCCCTTTAAGTACTTTTTTGAGCCTACTCGAGAGGCAGCCCTTGAGCCATTTCAGGTNCTTACACTAAATGGTTATGATTATCCTTAAAATGTAGGCAAAAGAGGATAGACAATATACTATAGCGCATCCCAAATCATTCTGATTCTGGGCATAAATCTAAATTTTAGGAATTAACATGAAAGAAATTACAGTTGAGAGCAACCCAAGTGAACCACTTTTAAAGAAAATAGGTGTTGCTTACTGGCCAACATGGGAAAAAGAAGTATCTGTATTCCCATGGGAATTCGTTACTACAGAAACAGCGCTTATTTTAGAAGGTGAATGTGAAATGACACCTACAGATGGCAGTCCTTCAACTACTTTCAAAGCTGGTGACTTAGTGGTATTTCCATTAGGCTATAAAGGTACTTGGGAAGTGAAAAAAACACTTAAAAAACGCTACAAACACAGCGGAGGTCAAATTGTAAAATGTACTTTTAACCGTTTGACCAGGTTGTTGAACTTCATTAAATCAATTATGAAATGAAGTTCACTTTTTTAGGTCATATCACCTAAAAAAACACAAAAATAGGTCAACTCCGCTGACATCCCGACACTAAAAGCTTTAAGTCCTGAGCATGACCCAAATCTGCTCACTAAACTTTACCTCTGCTCAATCAATGCTGACTTTGAATCAACGGGTGATGCACCCAGAACATCGTTACTGAAGGATGCTCTGGTAAAGGTTACGACTTCCTGCTCCGATGAACCCCTGATTTCAATGGATCGACGTTTAGGTGCAACGTATTGGGCTAACTCTTTAAACATTTTCCCGGCGAGTTTAAGATCCCCTTGTGACCAGGCTTCTTTACCGATTAAAATTATTGCCTCCAATGGGTCACAAGAAGCAAAGTATCTCGCTGTACCTCTACTCAGGGGCCTAAAGTTCTCACGGTTACAAACGGAAATAGAACGGATTAGCTTTGACCTAACTTTGCTCCACTGTATAGAAAACAGACAAACCTCGCTATGAGAAAAAACCAAGTTATTCTTTATACATCAACCGCCTAATAATGACTGCTCCTTTAGGAGCTTTGCAGTTGTTAATTCCGGATCAAAATTCATATTTAGGCGGTAGCGTTAAGCTTATTACTTGCCTCATTTGCGCATATATGCACACCTTCTTTTACCATGCATATAATACTTGTTCCGCTACACACTTCATTAGGATTAGGGTTGGTAACAATCCCATCTGACCCAATATAAGCTAAAGGGAGACCGTAGTTATTTTCAACAGATACAAATATAATGTCTTTCCANCGCTTCTCCGTGAAGACCACATCCAATCGTGCNAAGTGATCTCCTGAGTGACTGAATAAGTTCTCCATAACCGTTTCAGTACCAGGAGCAACGATAGCACGAACGAGAAGCTCTGGATAAGCCCTGATAGGCCTCATGACAGTTTTAGCGCCTGCAACTAACATTCTGTTACGATTTAAATCATCAACGCTCTCAGCCGCAATGATCGCTTGGGTGCCAATTTCTTTGATTCGAGTAAGAACATCAAAAGTTAAGCTATCAGCAATCTCATCTTGGGGTCGCTTTGCCAGAACAATAATATATTTCGCTTCCGCCACATTTACAGCNTTAAGANATTCATTGCTTTCACTCTTACCATCATAATGAACAACGCCAAACTCAGTTATTTTACTAGGAAGGCCATCAAAATATTTTCGTGTTAGCAATTGAATCGGTAAATCTTTTAGCTCTGGCGTTTGTCTTATCTGTGAAATAAAACGAGTAAGATATGCTTCAGCATCTTCGTCTGGTGTGTTCACGATAAGTATGTGGTCTTTCATTTCCCATCTCCATTTGCCATTTCGTTTCGCTTCTAGTGCTTGTGCTCTGCTCTCAATAAACTCAGCTGCAAGTTCTGCGAGTATCGAGATCGCAAAAAAATAAANACAGATTACTGTGATTAAACGCCCCTGCCATGTACCGGCAGAAAAATCACCATAGCCAACTGTTGTCGCCGTAGTAATAGACAACCAGAGTGCATCGCCAGGACTAAACCCCTCGAAGTAAACCATTGCTAAAGCATGAATGGCAATCAACCCGGCCAGCAAGAGGAAAAGTTTGCCCAATCGAATAAGCATGCTTGTTTCTTGGTGCTTAGTGAATTTAATATATTTTCTTTTTTTCCAGTACGACCAAAATATAGGTCGTTGAATAGCTGACATTATTATTCCTTTCTACTCCAGTGTAGATTAACTTCTTCCGTCACTCTGCGTTTTATCTCTGCCTCGTCATTAGGATTAAGACCATACTTTTCCGCAAGGAATTTCAAATCTGTATCATCGAGAGACAAACCAATACGTGGCCGTTGAATTTTCTTGAAAGGCAANCCAACAATCTTACGAATCATATCGCTTGGCTTAATNCCGTGATCAATTGCATCATGCTGAATCTGGTCATTTCGAGCCGCTTGAAAAGAGAAGTGGAGCTGAATTTTCTTTAATGCCGCTTTCTCAAGACCCCATTTTTCCTCGCTATCTTTAGGCATGTGGGTACATTTCTTCTATAACTCCGCCATCAATATAAACCTGTAAAAACACATCAGTATCACCATCAGACCAAACTTCAACATTGACACCGAAGTTCTCATCTGGACTTTCACATTCGTGATAGATAAGTTCTTTACCATCATTAGCTTCTGTAAGATTTTCTTTTCCTGGGTCACGGTCGTAGAAATACGCTGTTGCATTTTTTATTATCTGAATGTACTTGGGCGCATACCACCCCTCATACTCAGGGACGTCTTTCTGGACATCTAACTCAACTTGGACATCTTCAAATAAATCGGAAAAAACATCTTCATTAAAGAGAGTTAAAACCTTTTCACGTGAAATTTTTAAGGACAAACAAATAGTCTGCTTGCCGTCTTCATTATCAAAAGACATGTAGATGATGTTGCCGTGCTGATCCTTTAAAGAAATTTCTTTATTAACACCTGACTCATATTCATAACCACATATTGAAACAACCGTTAAGGACTGTTCTCTTAGAGATTTTGGTAACTCGGTACGATACTTAAAGACGATAATGTCGTTTACATTCAATTGATCAGGCGAAGAGATAACTCTTGCAGGCCCCGTATCCTTTTCTTTTCCTTTATAAGCCTTGAATAGTTTTTTAAACATTTGAACCTCGTAACAAAAGTGCGCCGTAGACGCACTCTGAAACAACTATGATTATGCTTCTTTTTTCTGGCTCTTAAGACGAGCAAGAACACTATTTGCAGAAGCGGAGTTTTCACCAATGCCAGCATCAGCTAGACGAGCCTCAAGGTCATCCCCTTGGTTTTCCATCCAGTCCCCCGCTTCAAGGGTGTCTTCAAACTTTTGTTGCTTAGCTTTAACCCTCTCAAGCGCAGCAGAAATTTTGTTGTCAGCACTACCCGAGGCAGAAATATTAGATGAAATTGCCGATGTCGCTTTTTGAAGCTGCTCTACAGTTTTCACCTTATCCAGATCACGCTTATTTTTCTGAATTTTCTTTTCGTAACCTTTAATCATTTTGTTGACTTTATTGACGTTTACTTTTGCCATGTCATATTCAGTTTTAAGCTCGTTTCGTTCACTCTCTTTTTCAGCAATACGTTCAGCAACTTCAGTAGCTAATGCTTCCTCGCCTTTTTCCAAACAAGCCATCGCTTTTGATTCAAGACTTACAATATCTTCGTTTAGCGTATTAACCATGCGATTAAGGCTTATTTCAGTACCCTTCATGCTGGTCAATGACGTCTTCGCTTTCGCTAATGCTTCACCCGACTCACGAATTTCTTGCTCAAGAATTCTTACTGCATTTGCATCAACAACGGCTTCACCCACTTCACTAACACCGCCCCGTATAGCGGTCATGATACTTTTTAAAATACTCATCCTTTTACCCCGTTTAAACTAATAGATCTTGTTCTTGAATTTCTTCCAATACTTCAATCGTGTTTTCAGCTTGTACCTCTAACTCGTGAACTATATTTTCGACTGAAGTGCTAAGCGCCATTGCGCCGAATAATATATACATGTCACCTTGCAACCCCACAGAGCTTAATGGAACAGCTGGGCTCATTTGTAACATTTCAACGTTAAGTGCGGCGACTTTATCAGGCTTAACATCACTTACTTTGAATAGCTGAGTAACGGCTAATAATTGAGTATCGGTTTCGACCAGATGAATCGAGAATTCGTCATTGTTGGAACAAACCACCTCCAACACGCCAGACTCGGAAAGAACCGCTTGGAAAGTAGTTCCTTCGGCAGTCGTTTGCTCGTTTAGCTTATGCATTAAATCTGCAAGCATTTCAGGCTCCTTTATGGTTTCCATGCGCCATATTATGGCGTTGAGTGAATAATATATGCCATATTATGGCTTTTGGCAACTTATTTTCTGCGCTTTGTGTAATAAACACCTTCATGCTTTCCCCATGCCTCTTGGTGGTATTGGTAGGTAGCATGAGAACCTAAATGATTAACTGCTATTTTGCTCTTATCAGCATAGAAATTGGTTGGAAAGACAAAAGCCGCCATCATTTGTTCTTTGGTTAGATTACTTTCTATAGCGGTGTTACGCTCAGAAGACACCAACCGCTCTTTTGGAGACTTGCCAATTTTAGTAGCAATAGTCCAACCCCATTCACCAAATGTTGGCACATTGGTATGGTATTGCTCAGTAACAAATCCTGCATCTTCTACTGTTTTACCAACAGAAATAAACGCTTTTTGAGAGTGGTACGGTGAAGTAGATTGCACGACCATAGCGCCATCACCTGACAGTAAATCTTTAAGTCGACTATAGAAAAAATTACTGTAAACCTTATTGATGTCTGGGTGACTTGGGTCAGGCAAGTCCACAATAATCGTGTCAAAACGCTTTTGTTCGCTAAGAAGTTTTTCCACTTCTACAAACGCATCACCAACAACAATAAAAACTCTAGGGTCTCTGAAAGCACTTTTATTCATTGCCAGAATACGCTGCGCTAAATCGATTGACATATTCTGGTCTTCACCTCTGAACATAGAAATCATTCCTTCATCGAGATCGATTAGGGTTACCGTCAGAGGGTTCCATTGTAAGATATCTCTGACAGCTAAACCGTCTCCACCACCGATAACCAACACATGGTCTTGGCGTGCAGAGGCTGTCAGGGCTGGATAGGTTAGGTAGCTGTGATAAATCTCCTCATCATTGCTCGAGAATTGAAGCCGCCCATTAATATATAGGCTTGTGATTTTAGGTAAGCCCTTCCCTATATACCGTTCAGTTACTGTCAAATGCTGATATGGAGTGATCTTTGTATGTATTACAGTATCTTTGAACAGTGTTGCTTGCATATTTTCCATCCAGCTCGCACCACCTAATGCCAAAGATGTAATAATACCTAGCAACACAGAGTGAGCTATAAACAATTTACCGACCGACTTTAATCGCTCTTTATAGATAATAATAAAGAAGATCCCTACGATGGAATTAACTAGCGATGTAGCAACCGCAGCTATAATAATGGGCAATTTTAAACAGACAAGAACCCATATAGCCGCACCTACCCCAGCCCCAATATAATCAGCACCATAAATGGTACCAATATTGTGTTCCAAGTGTTCGCCGTGTAAATCTTCACGAATTCGGGCGATCAATGGTATCTCCATACCTATCATTAACCCGAGTAACCCTCCTGCTAGAAATGGCAGGACTTTGGTGAATCTTGTAAGTCCACGAATAAACTCCCCATCAGTCGTAATTGTTGGGTGTAAGCCATAAATATCTTGTAAGTACGTGGGTAACGTATAAGACAGTGAGAAGCTTAATGAAAGGAGAATGATTGAGGTGGCACCCACAAACCCAATCGCCCACTCCAGCCAGACAAAACCATTGAATGGGCACTTAACCCATTTGGCGATAAATGCACCAACCCCCATAGAAACAATCATAATACCTATCATGGCATAGATGGTTGACTCCATCGCGCCAAGCACCCGGCCTGCGTAATGAGCCATTAAGTATTCATAAATTAACCCGCATGCTGCTAACGTACCCATAATGGTTATTAGCAAAGCATCATGAATGAATAGCTTTTGTTTCAGATTGAAAGTTGATGCCGTCATATGATTACGCCAGCACACTGATAATTAATAAACCAATAACAATGAAAATCGCCGCTTCAACTAATGCAATCCCGGTGTTCTGCTGGTTGTCTACCTCCTCGACAACATCAATTTTGTGAAGGATTGCTTTACGCGCAATAAACGAAAAGAACGTTGTGACAAAAGACAGGCATACCGATACAGCTGACCACCATACGGCAGACATAAATGGAGTAGCATGAATATACTCAACCATAGAACCTGCTGCACTAAACGCTAACGCAGATCCTAATAAGTGGCCCGCATAGCGAATAGCTAATGCTTGATTACCACCCTTTAACGCAAGCTGAAGAAATTCCCCCGGGTGACGGCGTGAATAGATAAATGCTCTAGCTCGAGTAACGGCAAGCAAAACGACCTGAGTAGAAAAGAAAGCAGTTGCAGCTGCTGTTAAGCCGGTCCAGTCTTCCGCATCAACCCACCCCATAATGGCATTAATGATAATACCCAGTGCCACGAAATTAGCAGCTTGCACTATACCGATTGCCTTGTTTTCATTATGAATCTCATTCTTCAATGAGAATTTATGAAAAATAACAAACTCATTAATCTGAGCGCCTATTTTCAAAAGAACGACACCTGCAAAAGCATACGTTAAGATATTAATGACTTCTTGAATGTATGATGCATCAGCATCTCCTTTTACTGCTGCAGAAAGTACTAGGCCAAGCGCAATAGCACCACCAGCAAAAACAGTACCAAAGGCATAGTTATCTTTCTTTGAGAGTTCGTCAGTCGTATTGACGCCAGCAAGTAAACCCAACAAATATCGGAAACTTGCGATGCTAGCGACAGCAACAAGCATATTGATAGTTAGGACAACAAGCATCCAAGGTTCTATTTGATATAACATATATTTGTTCCCTATTTTCCGCCAAATGAACTGCGCGATGAGGTATAGCTCGTACTGCGTGAATTACTGTATACGCTTTTACTAGCCGTCTTGTACGAGCCTGGTGTTTTCGTCTTACTATAACTCGCTGTCGATGAAGAGCCCGCATTAGGTTTGCTTGATCTCTGCGAGGAAATTTTCGTTGTTGTAGCACGCTTCTTGGCATAAGCACTTTGAAATTTCTTGCCCTGCCTCGCGAACTTTTTCTTTGTTTGCGTTTCGAGAGAAGATTGAGACTTCTTCTGTCGAGGTGAAGTGTATGTTGAGCGCCCGTAATCGTGGTAATAACTATACCCTCGTCGGCTACTCCAACTATCGTAATAATAAGGCCTGTTCATCATGCTTGAGAAGAAAGCATACTGGCCATACCAAGCCCAAAAACTACTGCCACTACCATTAGTTCGCCATGACCCATAGTGCGGGTTACCCACTAGCTGTGCTCCAGCCCCTGAGTCACTAACCCCATCAATCCTTTCTTCGGCTGCTTTGCTTAAGGCATCTATACGAGGAAGCCTCCCATCAGATAAATCAGCTAACACATTGATGGGGTCAGCTAACATCTGGCCATACAAATGTGATTTCGCTGCATTATTGATTGCTACAAATTCATTATTAACTTCTTTGTAGCGCTCAATATCACCTTGATCTGAAGCAGGAATGTCCGAAACAGCATCGGTTAAACGTAATTTCAAGCCTTGGAATATCGGCCCTTCACTAGTCGAGTCTTTTGCTAGTTGGTTGATCAAATCGGATAATTCAGGTTTTTGTTTTTTTACTTGAAAGGCATACGCTGCAAGAATTGCTGAGTTAGGAATGTTCCCTGCCTTTATATGCCCCTCAAGGCGACTTAGGCTTCGTTCTGTCGTTCTAGCATACTCATTTAATCGCTTTTCACGCTTTTCCTGCTCAGAACTACAGCTTACAATCAAGATCTGTATCAGGAGAACAGTAAAGATAAGTTTCAACTTATTCATTCATACTTTTCCTTATAGGGTTAACATTCTCATTACAAAAAATTACGACTCAAAAGGTAGGCATCGATCAAGAGACCGCACCTCCACAATTGAATCACTAAAGCTCTCTGCTATATATTTGGCTGACAGCTCTGGCTGAGCATCACCACACATAAACACATCGAAGGCCGCATATCCTTTTTCTGGCCACTGGTGGACCGTCATATGAGAATGTGACAACACTAGAACCCCAGTTAGCCCACAGCCTTCACCAAAACTATGAAAATGATGTGATAGAACCGTGGCACCAGCAACAACTGCGGCCCCCTCCATCAAGGCCCTCAGCTCTTTCTCTTTCAAAAAAGCCTGCCTGCCTTTGCATTCAATCAATAAATGTTTGCCAATAGTCACTTCTTCTTTCTTCCTGTAGTGGTCAAATAATTTTGGACTCATCTCGACGATCTCGGGTATCTTTTAAGCTAATGACGGGGTAAACAGCCATGAAAAGGGTTTTGCGCTTACTTTGGAAACGATAGTCAAAACGTCACCAGTTGCCACCACTCGGACTGACAAGCTAATACAACCCGCCGCCATCGGTTAATTTGTAGGCTTTTTCCTTGGGTTTACAGGTTTTGATCGTGGTTGCTGGCGACATCCTGATGGTACCACCTTTGAGAGTTGCTCATATCAGAATGTCTGAGAACACACGACTTAGATTTCAAGCGGTAGCCCATAGACTTGAGGAGAAAGAATACTCACCCATGTCTGACAGTCTGGTCTTTCAGAAACTTCTGGAGATGGGGCTGTAATGAAGTCAAGTGAATATCCTAAATATTCCGCATGCTCCTCAGGGTTCTGCCCTGTATCCATGGAGGGAGGATCTAACAAGGACTGCCCGTGGAGCAACTCGGACACTGGGCTTAATGTACCCGGATTAATCTACTGTTGTAGTGGCATCATTTAATTGGCCACCCATCCCCCGTGGTGTCTCGGTGGACGTATTTTAGCCCCCCAAGAATCACAAAGGCCCTTTTATTATACAGAGGTGCCATTTATACTCCATTTAACTGAAGCGGTTTCAGAATTGGTTTCAGTTTTAGTCCAGAGAGGACGTTTTGAGATCAGATAAGTACTGAAAGTTAGCCAAAGCCAAGCCACTGTTTCCCATAGAAACAGCAACTTAGCCCTAACAGATTTATTGGTGGAGGCAGGGCCAACCATATACAGCAAGTAACTCATTGATATATAATTATTTTTTACTTTAATGTAAAAAATATACTCCCGAAAATACCCCCATTAAATCATCAAATAAATTCATTTCAATTCGATCCCAAAGTTCAGAATCGAAGTGTGCTCATTTAACAAAATGAACATCATCACCTAAACTCCGTCACCAACCCAATTTATTCTCTTTAAGCAATAAATTAGGTTGGAACGTATATTCATGATTTAACTTTTAATGGCGTATTTCGATTAAATTATTAGGCTCAAATTCTCCACAAGAACTGGCAAAACCATTTAAGCATGCATCCCTTTCTTCACCTTCTGGCTGATCAAAACAGTTCCAATTATTTGCTTCTTCAACAATACAACTATCTGAGCCCTTATTATTCTAGCCATATGACCTCCCAAAAACGGTTCCTAAAGTAACACCTTTACCTTATCTCAACGCTTTAATCTCCTTAACAGTTCACAACCTATCCACATTATGGGGTGACCTCAGTATCGTCGCCTTTAATCTTCAATAACCAACCGCCGTCTTTAAAACAACCTTGTCCGCCTTGCTTTGATACCCCACGGATATGGACTCGTGCCCATTTTCCTTTGACTGAATCAGGAAACATTCCAGACACCAGATAAAAACTATTCTTATTACTGACTTGATAGTCACTAACCTCTGTATCTTTTAATTTTATTGTTAAAGTAAAAGGGTCTAATTGTTTAGACGCGATAAAGCTAAATGCCGACCCGGGATCAACTTCACTTTTATTCGCTGGCAACATTTTAGAAAACCGTGGTTTTACACAGGGAATCCTTGACACGCCGTTATCCGGCCTCGCTGCCGCAGCACCCCCATACATCACCGTTGTAACCAATACGAACCCCATAATTAATTTATTCACTTTTTACTCCCTTTCTAAATTATTTTTATTAATTATTCTTGCCAAAATTGGAATTCAGCCAATTCAGGCATAACTGAAGAATCATGAGTGATCTTAATGACTTTATCAAGTAGAAATTTATTTACCAAAGAATTCCAGTCACCGTTAAATTCTATCTTGGGCCTATCCGCCTGATGGTTGGGCTACTGATTCTCAAACAACTTGAGAATCTCAGTGATGAGCAGGTGGTATTGCAATGGAAACGCAACCCCTACTANCAGGCTTTTTGTGGATTGAGTGAGTTTCAACAGTCACTGCCGTGCCACAGCACGGAACTGGTTAAGTTCCGCCAGCGTATCGGTAAAGACGGCTTCGAACGTATTTTCCAGATGAGTATTACAGTGCACGGTCGATTGGCAGAAGAACCGGTAGTCAATATCGATACCACGGTACAGGAAAAGAACATCACCTATCCCACCGACAGTAAGTTAGCGATCAAGATTATCAACAGGCTTAACAAGTTAGCTAAATTCCATGGCATTGCGCAACGCCGCACTTATGTTAAGGAGATTAAAAACCTACGACTGTCGATTCGACACTTTCGCCACATTAAGAAAAGAGCGAAAGCAAAAAAGGCATTGAAACGCTTACG
>JGI26250J51715_1000425_pt1 | contig 13268 bp, 12 predicted proteins | sample SaaInlV_150m_DNA_4_FD_51715 | JGI IMG/M metagenome (IMG submission 51715) | reverse complement strand
AGACATGTTAGTGTTTTTTTAGTGTTTATTTATATGGTTTTTATTTTACTGGATTAGGGGTTATGATTGGTATAATTTGGGTTGATTTATGCAAAGGTCTCTTCCTATTATAAATAAAACTATTTATTCAAATTAATGAGCCAATATTTATCTTTATCTAATAATCTTAACGTCTCATTAACAAATTTATTAACGTCCATACATTGAACGATTCCATTATACAAACCAATTGTATTTAATATATGTTTTTCTTTCATGTGTAGCTCTAATTTTCCCATATTTGTATTAATAGTGCCATCTAATGGACGAACAAAATATGTACAAGTAGTAATATGATTTTTTCCTTTATTAACAACATTGCCTTTGAATTGTTTTAAATACCTATAGGTAATATTTTGTTTTTGTTCAACATAATGAATAAATGTACAAGTGTCAAAATTAGAATTAAAAAATAGTATTTTAGAGCGGCTTAAATTATATAATTTGTCAAAAATAGACTCTTTTCCAAATGCATCAGTTGATATATTCTCACACAATTCTTTTGCACTTCTTCCAATCATTGCAACTGAAAAAATAGGGTGAGAGGTTCTTATTGATTCATTATTATTTAAAATATAAGTTGAAAAATACCCTACTTGAGATGGTGTATTGTCAATATCAAAATCAGTCCCTTTGCAAAAATCATAAAAAAATGTTGGAACAATTATTAGTCCATCATCACCAACTGCATCCTTGAGGCAGTTTAATAACAACTTAGCACTATCCTTATTTTTTTTACATCCATCAAAATATTTAAATAAGTCAGAATTATTGTGTACAAATAATTTATCCCCTTTTTCTACACCAACTTCTATTAATGAATTAACTATATCCTGCTTACTTATATTTGGCATTAGCTCATTGATACCCATCTTACTAAACGATCTATTGGAAATAATCCATCCCATGGTGATGTAAAATCAGCCATGTGCCCAACTTGTGTGATCCTATCTACTCCTGATTGTGCATAGATTTCTGCAATCTCATTTCGCCTTGACGCTGGTAAGGCTAAGCCAACAACCTGATTATCTCTTGAAATATATTTTGACACTAACTTCAAGTCATCAACAGGATGAACAAACACTGTTCGGCCATATACTGGATCACTCCATTCAAACTTATCTCTATATAAAACAGTCCAATCATAACCTTCAGGAGAGATTACAGTCCCTTCTAGATAATATTTTAATCTAGCACTTTTTACATTTCCGATTGTACTTGTGTTTTCATTTGATCGTGGAACCTGTCTTGAAACTTCAATCATTTTCTCTGATATTAATTCTGAAAATTCTTGGGGAGATATACTCCCACCGGTTTCTACAAAAATATTATGTGCTGATGCACAAGCCTCTTGATCAAAAACAGAACAATCTACTGCAACATTCCTAGCAACTCGCTTTGCTTTAGAAATTTTTTGCAATGACTCAACCCCAATACATGCAAATGATATTTTTGGTCCAAAAATTAAATCATCTGCATCATACCTTTTTGACAATGCCATAATACTTTTAACTGCATCTGACCCACCCCATGCTATTCTAATATCAGCCATTTTAGAAAGCATTTCATTATCATGCGAATCTCTTGAAACATAGACCAATGAAATTGAATCAAAGATTACATTTCCTGATATATTATTCCCGCCACTGCCAACAAAATCAATTTTACGAAAATCGTCAACCATCATTGCAAGTAAATTATTATCACCTGATGGTAGTTTTATAATATTGGTATTTTTCGTAATTATCGATAGAAGTAATGATATAAATCCAAGTGTAGGGACATTACCAGCCANCCAGTGAACTACAATACCTCGAGGTAGTGCTCTAAAATTTCGAATATCGCCATTTATCTTACAAAAATCATCAAGAACTGCTCGATTACCACGAAGTGACAAATCAGCAATAGATTGTAGTTGGCCAGATCGTATCCATGAAATTATATATGCAAGCCCTTGGTGCTTATATTGCTCATAACGGGGGTCTGTATCCCATATATTACATGCTGAATGCAAAATTCCGATTATGTCATCAACTGAATATAATTGAACTTCATTAAAAATTTGATTATGTTTTTTCTTTAGATTTGATAAATTTAATTCAGATCGAGTTATCTTAGATTTAGAATACTCTATCAGGAAACTATTACTTTTAGTTGATTCAATATACTTTTTCTTGTTAATTACTTTCTCGGCTAACACGTCTCCACACCCTCTAATTTCAGCTGTTGAAGTTCGGCCTATCACCTCAAAATGCGTGCCACTTCTTCCACATTTACACTGTTCTCTTCCATGCACTCTAACCAAGTCATCAGTAAGTAGTGAAAAACCAGGATATGAATGTGGTACAAGTGAAAAAAATTGACCAATCCCAGTCTCGCCATCCTTTAACACTTTCATTGTTACTGGATCTCTAACAATAAGATCTGAAAAAACTGGGCAATGTTTATATCCATTCTCACACTCAGCATAAAGTGTGCCCATTTGCTCAGTAAATCCATAGATATCTACTACGCAATCAGAATTTATACCTAATACATTCTTAATGTCGGATAACAGGCGATCTCTATCAACACGCTCACTCTCCAACTTCTTCCACCCTCCAATATGAATTACTGTACTTCCTTTTGGTAATTTTATCTTTACACCCTTATCTTTTAATTTTTTTATGAATGACAAGTAAAATATCGATGTGAACCCGCAGATTGTAATTGGCGATGTAGCTGACTCCATTTTTTTCTTAATTTTATCGAGTGAAAAGGTAAATTTCCCATCAATCGCATTATCAAAAATAAAATTATTCTCTGTTGAAAAAGAAAGAAACCCCTGCATTGAAGCCACACGAGCTGCCATATCTTTTTTTTGAGTTTCAATATTTGGATCAACATCGCAAACAAAAAATGGGCGTCTTTCTTTTCCTATAAAATTACCTAAAACAGAAGAAAGGGCTCTAATTTGTCTTTTTGATGTTTTATTATCTATTGCAATAGTACTCGGTATTCCTGATGTCGCTGATGACTGTATATTTCTATGAATATCTGCTTTATCTATTTTTAATTCATCGCCAACCTCTTTAAAATATTGGACAGGAAGAAAGGGTAGGTCTTCTAATTTTGATATGTATACATTTGGTGTTATATTAATGCCAATACATATCTTCCTAAACAAAGAGGAATTATCATATTGATACTTAAATTCATCATTAAGTTCTTTTAAAAAATCATCCTCTTTTTCATAAAAAGAGAGTGAGTATGGCTCTACATTCATTAACTCCATCACCATACCACCTTAAATAATGAATTCAAATCATCATCTGACATTTTTACTGGAAAATAACGCGCAAGAGTATCTTGATTAGCTAATTTTCCAACTTCTATATCTTGCTCTACAGAAGTTTCCCACATACTTAATGAAGTTGGCATATTAAACTTATACTGAAATTCAGCAATATGCTTAATTAAATATTCAGGATTTTTTAACCCTAACATAGTTGATATAGTATTGTATTTATTTCTAACAGATTCATCTTGCATATTGAAATTCATTACATGTGGAAGCAATGATCCTGTTATTAAACCATGGGGTACCCCACTATTTCCAAGTTGATGTGCAATCGCATGTGCTGGCCCAACAGCTTTTAAATTTTGTATCACGCCAGCAAAAAATGCACCACGTAGAGAGGCTTCAAACAACGAAGTATTATTATTATTATTATCAAATTGCTCTAATGAATGAATAATATCTTTTGTAGCTTGCAACACTAGTCCATCAGCTATATGGTTTTTCAATGTTGATACATACCCCTCTAGTGTATGAGATAACGCATCCATAGCACTTATGAAAAATAAATTTGGTGACAGTGTTACTAATAAATTTGGATCTAATACGACAAGATCTGGCAAAAAATCATGGCTTATAATTGGTATTTTTTTTCCAGTATCATGATCTGAAATGACAGCTGTAGAACTAGCTTCACTACCTGTTCCTGCAGTAGTAGGAATAGCACAAAATTTACATTTAACCCCCATAGGTGGCAAAGAGAATGGTATGTTTAGGCGCTCAAGTGGAAAATTTGGATGCTCATAAAGGGCGCGTATTATTTTCGCGCCATCTAAAATACTTCCTCCACCAATTGCAACTATATAATCTGGTCTAAATGACACCACTTTTGAGAGAGTTGGTTTTATTTCGCTTAATGAAGGCTCCATTTTCCAACTAGGGTTAAATACTTTAATACTAGCTCTTTTGTGTTTATCCAATAAAGAAACTAACTTATCACTATTTGATACCCTTTTTGAACATATTACTGCTATTCTTGTAGCAGGCAAGACAGCAATAATGCCTAAAGAATCAGGTGATGCAATAACTTGTTTTGGACCTATATAAGTTGAGAATGGAAGTCTTAACATAATAATTTTTCTACTTCTTTTCTTAGTACTTTACCACTTTCAGATCGAGGGATACGCTCTGTAATTTTTATTATTTCTGGAACCATATAAGGCTCCAAAACTTCTCCACCATGCGCACGAACCTTTCTTGCAAACTCTGCTTCATCTGTTTTATTATTATTTGACACTATTAACGCTGCCACTACCTCATGTTTATTATTTAATGGATCTATAACACCGACTACAGCAATATCTTTAACTAACTTACACTTTAATAAGGCACTCTCTACTTCTTGCGGCGTCACCTTTAGCCCATCAATATTTATTTGTTCTTTTAGGCGCCCTGTAATTGTTAAATACCCACTACTATCTATAAACCCCAAATCACCTGTATGCATCCATCCATTAATTAGTGTAGATTTAGTTTCATCTTCTTTATTCCAGTAACCATTAAATAAATGTTTACCAGAAATACATACTTCTCCATCTATTATTTTTAATTTAACACCTTTACTTGCCTTACCTACAGACTTGTAATTTACTATATCTTCATCAGATAATGTAATAAAAGTAGATCTAGATGCCTCGGTCAAGCCATAGTAAATCATTAGTCTTAATTTTGGTATAACACTCAGCAATTTTACTGTTGATTCAGGGGGGAGTGGTGCTGTGTTAACAACCATGTAATTTAGTTTGTCTGCAACCCCTTTAAAAGCTTCTAAATATCTTTCCGTAAAAAGATTAACCATACTTGGAGTTGATGGCATTCCAGTTATTTGGTATTTATAAAAAGCATTGAACACCCTCTTCATCTTGTTCATTCCATTCTCAAGATGAACGTACCCACCCATTATATTATTTGAATAGACGTGGCCCAATGCAAAACTATGAGATATTGGTAGAATCACTAATTCCCTTTCATTTCCAGAGTAACCTATGTATGAAATAATATGGTCAAGTGCTGCTATCAGGTTATTGTGTGACAACATCACACCCTTTTGATTCCCGGTTGATCCTGTTGTGTACATAATTGTTGCCACGTCATCCAACTTTCTAGGAGAGCATATATATTCGGAACTCTCTAATATATCAAGTTCGGCAATTATTTTATGACTCCTATCATAAATAGCTTCTTTTTTGACAATGCATGCTGCACCAGAGTCGTCTATATATGATTGTAATCTAGTTTTTGATAATCCTGATGATAAAGGAACTGATATATATCCACCTAATATTGCTCCATAATGAAAATACATTTGTTCAATTGTATTTCCTAATGCGATAATTATGCGTTCACCTTTACTAATTCCAGCATGATTTAAAAGACCAGCAACTCTTCTAGATTTGTTATACAACTCTCTATATGTGATCTGCCCATTTATATCGGTCAGTGCAATTTTATCAGGTATATTTTCTGCATGAAACCCAAGATACTCTCCAAAATAATTCGACTTTAACAAATTAAAAGACATTAAGTCACATGCCTTTCAATTATTTCAATAAGCTCTTCTACTGTCTCCATATCTAAAACCTCATCAATTGTAAAAACAAAACCAAACTCTTTTTCAAGTGCAGTTAAAAGACCTTGATGACCTAAACTATCCCATTGAGGAATATCTCCAGGACCAGTCTCTTCATTTATTTGATCACGCTCGACACCTAACGAACTAACAATAATTCTATAAAATATTTTTTCAATAGACATAATACTATATCACTCCAAAAACAATTAATTATTAATTTATTTATCTCTTGTATTGCAATCTACGATTAACTGATGTGTTAACAGTTTATCCGCTATCAATATAGCTTCATTTATATTGCAATCAATTATTTTTGCAATTTCTAATAAGTCATTTTTGCCATCTGAATAAGAAATAAAATCCAAAATCTTATCGGCAGTTAATTTACTTGTAGAAACACCTGTATTCTTTGTACTAATAACATGATAAAGGCCTCTCTTTCCAAGTTGTGGTTCACAACTTACATTTGACATATAGTAATGATTTTTCTCTATAATTTTTATACAGTCAAGCAGCGCACTGTAACTTTGTTCTAAGCCTTTTTGAGTTATTACCGATAAATCATCAAATGAAGTATGGTATTCCGGATAAGTTGCATATTTACTCCTAGAAAACCCAACAACTGGTAAATCTATATTTGGACTGCAATATTGCCTCTCATCACTCCCTCTCTCTAAGAAACTATATTTCTTATACGATATATCATAACCCTTAAGCACATATGACAATACTCGATCCGACAACGTCTTTCCATAGCGCGAATGTATTATAGAATATGCGCGCTCATCCCCAACACAACTAACCACAAAACCAGAAACTATATTCTTCTTCATTTCGATCAGGTGCTTGCTCAAGTAATAGATCGATCCTATTGTTTCAGGTAAAAAAACAATTCGATAAGAATACTTATTATTGTCTTTATTAAGCATTATACTTCTTGCAATTGAGGCGGTTACAACCGGACCTGACAACTCATTATTTGCCATTGATGGATGACAAACATAAGTACTCAAAAAAATTTCTTCATCTGTTTCTCCTTTTATTATTAACTCACCATAATTCAAAACACCTTTCTTTAAAGAGCTATCAATCACAACATGGTAATTACCTGGTATTAATGATTCTCTTTGGTTATGAGTCAAACAAAAACCCCATGTTTGTTTGTAGTATGCTGTTATATAAGGTATTGCATAAGGCTCTTCAGGAAGAGAGTAAAGATGTTTATCAAGCTCCTCTAATGACATCCATTTGTCAATTGGCTCTGAGTAGCCAACAACATGAAGGTTATGATTCTTAAACTTAACTATCTTAGTGCCATTCTCATCTTCTATATAAGCATCTTGAATATTCCACTCATTTGGTATCGTCCAATCATATGCTTGTGCTCCACTTTTAACACTATGTACAATCATTTCTGGTAATAATTTCTGCAAGTATGCCAACGTTTCCCTCACGCCTTTGCCTGTAAGGGAACGACATATTGGAAAAAGATCACATGCCCATTGGTACATTGGGTCAAAACCATCTGATGGATTATTTCCTGAAACTGGCTCTATGATGGGGTCTTTCTTAATCATAATAAATGTTAAGGTCGCCTAAAAACTGGCTGAACAATTCGTCCATGGAGGTTATCACTCAAATTATTATTATCTATCCAATGGCTTAAACTATTAAAAACATCATTATAAACTTCTAGTGTTCTATCAACATCACTTTGCGTATGGGAGTAACTTGGCGCATGCCATCCCGCCGCTAATACGCCTTGACTTATTGACTCTTGTTGAAAAAGACTTTTAAGTAATAAATCTTCTGCTCCATTATTTGTAAAATTAAATACACTTCTTGCATGATAGCCAGATAGACTAATTCTGCTTGATAATTCATATTTAAGAAGTAAATTATTTATACCTTTGATTAGATTTTCACCCAGCATATGAACATGTTCGAGAACTGGTTCATTCTCTAAAGTAGTTAGTACCTCATTCGCGGCAACAATGCCAAGCATATCACCGCCAAATGTAAATGAGAAAAATACTTCATCCAAACAATCCATAATTTCTGATTTTCCAACAATAGCAGAAATAGGGACACCATTGCCCAATGCTTTTCCAAAACAAGATATGTCTGGTTCAACATTAAACTTTCCATATGCTCCTTGCAAATGAATTCTAAATCCAGTCCAACATTCATCAAAAATTAGGACAACTTTGTGCTGTGTTGCTAAATTTCGGACAGATTCGAGATATCCTTCATCAGGAAAACAAATCCCCATTGGCTCCATTATAATTGCTGCAACTTTTCCAGAATTGTTCTTTAAAAGACTATCAAGTGATTCTAAATCATTATATGCAAAGGGGATAGTCAACTCTTGTACTTTTTTCGGGACACCAATATTTCTAGTTGTTGTCCCTATAAACCAATCATGCCACCCATGATATCCACAACACAANACAATATCATTTCCTGTATATGCTCTTGCTAGTCTAACCGCGCCTGTAGTGGCATCTGAACCATTTTTCCCGAATCTTACACGTTCAGCATAGGGGAACCATTGTATTAATCTTTCAGCTAATAACAATTCATCTTGGGTTGGTAACGAGAACGCAATTCCATTATCTAACTGTCTGCGTATCGCGTTAGTTATTGTTGGGTAATTATGNCCAAGTAATAAAGGACCAAGTGCCATAGGCCAATCTATAAATTTATTACCATCTACATCCCAAACGTACCCACCTTTGGCCTTTTTTGCAAATATTGGTGAAGACCCAAATGGGTATTGAGTCCAACCTTTTGAAAAAGTTTGGGTTTGAGAGGGTATGGCATTTAATGCTCTTTTAAAAAGAGCATTAGATTGTATAAAATTCATAAGCCCCTGATATCTGCCCAAATCGCAAAAATTAACGATCTCATAATTAAAATATTTGATTTTACCACTGATCCTAAACGAGGCTTTCCAAGTCGAGAATCAATTGGAACAGACACTACCGTTTTAAATAAATGTTTACGCAAGCAAAATAATGCTAACTCTGTACCTATAGAATTATACGTATTGAATGCACCATATCTATGATATGTAGAACTAAGGCGATAACCCTTTAAACCGCATAACAAATCACCAGTTCCAAACCTTATTTTTCCATATATGTTAAATATGAATTCAGAGAAGCGTGCAGATCTAAATCTAGCTCCAAGCACCAAATCAACATCACTAGATTCAAAACTATGTACAAATTCAGCTAAAACTGTACTTCTATGCTGACCGTCTGCATCAAATGTAATCACAACATCCATTTCAAGTTCCACTGCCTTCTCAAATCCACTTTGAATAGCTGCATCATAACCAGAGTTAATTTTATGGCTAACAACCAAAGCTTTCGCCTTTAATGCGATATCTCCAGTTAAATCTGTTGATGCATCATCAACCACAATTACAGTTCCAGCATACTTTACATCTCTAATTACTTTTGCAATTGTTTTTGATTCATTGTAAGCAGGAATAACAATCGCTATTTTCATTCTAGATCGGCTAACTTTATACAGTCGCCTTCTTCTATATCTCGAGTCGATACACGACCAATAATATCTTTTATCATATAGGGAGGAAGGCAATCGTTAGAACATGGTCGCAACACTTCAATGTCCTTTTTCTTTATTACACCCCCAATACTTATGTGATGCTTTGCACGTATTCCACGACGCTGAACTATAACTGTTNCAAGCTCATTTCCCATTATTTCTTTTTTTTCTGGTCCTAAAGCTAATTCTAATTCTCTTGTTGCATGCACCATNGCACTCCAAGAATCAAAATCCATAGAAAACTTATGGTCAGGTCCATCACGTTTAACATTGTCAGTAAAGTGTTTTTCAATTACTCTTGCGCCAAGAGTCACAGCGCCCAATACAGTGGAATGACCAGGTGTATGGTCAGACAGACCAAGCACTACATTTGGAAATTTCTCCTTATAACTCTTAAGAACATTTAGGGCTATAAATTTAAAATTCTCCAAAGAGGCCGTATAATTAGTATTGCATTGCATTAATACTATATCATTTGTGTACCTATTGGCTACCTCCATAGCCATTTCGACATCAGACATATTTGAAGCGCCTGTTGCTATTAACAACGGCTTTCCATCTTGAGCTAGTATTGCAATATTTTCATGCCAGGTGATATCACCAGAGCCTAGTTTCCAGGCGCAAACATATTTAGATAATTCATTTACTATGGATATATCATACGGCGCTGTTAAATAATCAATTCCAGCATTATTGCAAGTTTCTTTTAACTCTTTCGTCCACTGTACTGGTAACGAAGCATCGTCATAAATTTCATACACGCTTTTTGACCATTTTGACTGATGGGAAACCTTACTGTCCATATTTTTAAACCCATAATCTGAGACTATAGTGTCAGCAGAAAAATTTTGAAACTTAGCGGCGTTTGCGCCAGCCTTAGCACATAAGTAAATAAGTTCTTTTGCTCTCTCTATATCNCCATCATGATTTGCTGCAATGTCTGCTATAAAGTAAGTTGGGTGTCCAATACCTATATTACGACCATTTATTTGAATCTGATTATCTTTCATAGTTTTGCTATTTCTTCTAACAATGTCGGCATTTTTAAATGCAANACATTCTCTAATNGACTAACATCTAACCTCATATCATGCGGTCTTTGAACCCTACCTTTTATACTGTCCGATNCACCTATTTTTACTGTTTCAACAGATAACCCTCTTTTCTTTGCTATTGCTAAACCAAAATCAGATTTTGACATCCCATCACGACAGCCTATATTAAAAACCCCTAAAATTTCCTTTTGCAACATTTCCATAATAATATTAGAAATTGTTCTCATATGTAGTGGTGAAAAAGAAATATCAGAAAAAAGTGTAATCTTGTCTCCATTTTTTAAACTATTTACAACAAAATCATCAATACTCGTTCTACCCTTTGTTAATGATTTACCAAACATATTTGTTCGAATAACTAGTGTTTCATGGTGTTTTAACGCTGCCTGCTCTCCAGATAGCTTTGTACGTCCATACATATTTACAGGGCCTACATCTTGCTCAATATGAGGACCTGGTAAATCGGGATAGACTTGATCCGTTGAAATAAAAACAAGCCTTGTGTGCTTCTTTAAATTTCTAGCAATATTTTCTGTATTTACTCTATTTGACTGATCTGCCAACTCCGGGTTTTCTTCACACAGCTCCACACTGCTCAAAGCGGCTGCATGTATGACCCAATCTGGGTCTACTTCTTTTAACATCTTCTTTACTGATTTTTCATCAGAAAGATTGCATGCTACATCTCCATTTTTTCGTGCTGTTGTAACAACTACATTTGACTTTTGTGCAGAATGAATTAGATATGGTGCAAGCATTCCAGCTGCGCCTGTTATAAGAACTTTTTTCACCTTCCTTTGAATTTATATAACATATGTACTTCTGATGAAAGGTGCTTTTCATCAATAGCACTTTGCATTGAATCAATTAACGGGATCATAATTTTTGACCAATAGTCCGCCATACTTTTTGTTTCTTTCTGTTGCTTCATGCGCACTTCAATATTGCGATAAAGGTCTACCATATCTGTCCCAAACCACCATGCGGAGACTGGCTCAAGGTCATATTCATTTGCCATCCACTCTAGTGAACTTTCTGTGTACAAATGCGTATGCCCGGATGTTAAATGCCTCTGCATAATTGTCGGAAAGACCATCTCAAAAAAAACACATGGGCTAAATAATGGGACGGATAAATAAAAATAATGCACATTTGAATTATTTCGTAAAGCATTTAACACTTCTCTAGGGTTTTGTAAGTGCTCTAAAACTCCAATCATTGATACTACTTCTGTATTAACTGAAGCTGCAAGATCAACTATTTCTTTCATTGAATGCACAACAAGGTTTTTAAGATTTCCTACCCCGTTTCCTAATGACACTTGCGCTTCTGATACTTCATATCCTGTTACATTTGGATTTCCAGTTTTTAACAATGCATTTACAAAAAAACCCGNGCCAGCTCCAAAATCTGAATATGATAAATTTTCACTAACCTCTCCGATATGNCTTAATGAGTCACATAAAAACTCTGCCTTTGGCAAATATATGTTGCTAACCCTGTAATTATATTCCTCTATGTCTTTTGAATTATAATTCTCTGCATAGCCTGTTCCGCCATCGTCAGTATATACTGCTTCACAAAACTTACTGGTATCTTGATGCAGACCATTCAAATGTCCACATTGTTCGCACACACTATATTCTACTTTTTGCTTAGTAAAACTCCAATTTTTTATTGGGTAGTCACAATTTTTACACCTATCTCTTCTTGGTTGTGAAATATAAATATTATTAATTTCCTTAGATTTCTTAAGTAAATTATCATTATCATTAAAAAAATCCTGCTTTAAATTCATCAGTGCTTCTGATGATTTACCAAACCGTTCAAACATTAGAAAATTCCATTATTAACTCTTACCGTGAGATAGTATACACTTTATCGTTTTTTAAAGATTTTTTTAGACCTTCATTTCTATTAATTCCTTGGTTTATCTTCATAATATCAGGATTATTACTAATAAGATCTATGATAGAATCCATATCAAATAGATGATTGGCATCATACAGTTCATCGTACACCCTTTCTACAAATCTAAAATCATTCAACTCGTCTACAGTCCATCTCATATTAGAATAATCAATCAATGAAGTATATCGACCAATTTTTATATTTTTCATTTTCTGATATATATACAATGTTACGTGTTCTCTTTGAGACTTAAGTTTTGCATCACTCCAAGCTTGCTTAAGGACTCCATAACGCATAACCTCAACATCCATTCCATCTGGAAATGTAGGAGGTTGTGCATTAGAAGTATAATCATAATTGCCTTTAATATGAAAATCTATAACATTATCAATTATCTTATGGTCAATCAATGGACAATCCCCAGTCAATCTAACAATATGAGAAGGTTGTAAAATGGAAGATAGTTGATAATACCTATCAAGTACATCACTCAAACTTCCTCGGAAACAATTAATTCCATTTTGGTTACATAAGTCCTCGATTTCATCATCCTCTGCTAAGTTACTAGTTGCAACATATAGCTGATCGATACGCTTTGATTGAGCCACCCTTTCTATTTGATGCAAGAGCATCGGTTTTCCTTTTAAAATCTTAAGGACTTTTCTAGGTAGTCGACTAGATGATACACGTGCCTGAAGAATTGCAATTTTCAAAATTAGAGCCTTGTTGTTATTTCAAATAGTCACTATAAATCATATCTGCAGCTCGATGACCAGCC
>JGI26250J51715_1000422_pt1 | contig 13318 bp, 13 predicted proteins | sample SaaInlV_150m_DNA_4_FD_51715 | JGI IMG/M metagenome (IMG submission 51715) | reverse complement strand
GGAAAAAATGTATTAAAATTTTTGAATAAAATTTCTTTTAACAAACCTTTTTCATTTTTAGATGTTGGATGTGGGAATGGATGGGTTGTAAGATACATATCAAATATTTCAACATGTAAAAAAACAATGGGGATAGATAAAAGTAAAAAAATGATCACACAAGCAAATAAGAAAATAAAAAATAATAAAGAAAGTTTTGTCTACACAGATATAGAATCATGGAAATATAGAGGAAAATTTGATTTTGTTTTTGCAATGGAATCAATATACTATGCAGATTCCATAGAAAAAGCAATTAAGAAAATTTACAAATTACTAAAACCAGGAGGACAATTTTTTTGCGGTACAGATTTTTACACAGATAATAAAGCAACTACAAAATGGAGTGATATGATGAAAATTCAAATGCATTTACATTCAAAAAAAGAATGGAAAGAATTTTTCAAAAATGCAGGTTTTAAAACAGAAACAAAACAAATCAAAGATTTGAAAGGTAATGAAAAATGGAAAAGAGAAATGGGAACTTTATTCATCATAGGCACAAAACCTTCAAAGTAATATTCAAATCAGATTACAAAGTAACACAATCATGTGAGCTGGAGCACGACANGCTGCTACGGCAGAGGAAACTCCTCCCTCCATACAGGAAATGTGATCTGGAGATAGATAATCAGAGATGGTTGGCAACGGAGCAGAAAATAATCCAATATGGCGCACAGTGATGGTGAAAACCTGAGGTTTCCATAAAAGGAATGAAACAGACGACCCACATGGAGCAAAGCCAAACAGAACCCTAGAATCCTGTATCAGGTTCAGGTAGGCTGCAAAGCGAAATATCGTGAAAACAGAAGGAGGGTTACTCCCAGCACACATACTTTTTATAAAATTTTAAAATTAAATTATGATTTAGATAAAAGTTCTAACTCATTTCACGGACTTGGTCTTTACAGATATCTGCATTGCAATGACATGTTGCATCACATAAACAAGAGCCATGCATCTCACAATCACATTCAGTTCCAATTTCTGCAGAAGCAGCACATCCACATGCAGCCTCTTCATCACTTGAAGGCATAGTTTGTTCAGGAACTATTTCTGGAGTTGTTTCAGAGGTAGTTTCAGTACTCTCATAGACACTTCTTGTTTGTGCATAATTATCATCAGATTTCAATTGTGCTTCACCTCTATTGGTTTGATATCCACCAGAGGATGCACTTGTTTGATATCCAACAAGATGACCAGGATCAATACCTTGTTGTTCAGTAGAAGTATTTTTCATAGATCTACTACTAACAATAAAGAACCCAATACCACCAATAGCAGCCATTCCTGCCATTCCATAAATTANCATAATNGGGAAACCACCAGTAGAAGTTGTCATATAATCCTCAGGAGGAGTTGGAGTTACACCTACAATTTCAACACTATCTAAAACATCTATAGCACCAAATCCAATAATATGTAAATTTGCTTGATCAGAGGATTGAACACTTCTAACAGTGTAAAGTTCATCAGNCATTACTTCTGCCTCATATACTCGTTCAACTTGACGTCCTTCTCTAATACTACTTTCACCCATAGTCCAACTTGAAACAACAAATCCAGCAATTGAATCATCTAATCCAAAAGTACTAGCATCAGCATTGATTCCAGTTGGATCAAACAAGAAGTGCCAGTTAGTCATTGGTTGTTCTAAAATAAAATCTGCATTAATTAATTCACGATTAAGAACATCTTCAGCTTCAGTTCCTACAAAAGTATTGTAAATAATTGGTTCTTGAGTTTGAAGAATGCCTAGAGGAATGTTGATATCAATACCATCAATCATAATTGAAGATGTTGTAGATAATCCTCTCCATCCCAAATCAACTAATTTCTTTTGAGAATCTTCAGTAATAACATAATTAGTTATGGTACCCTCTAAAATTACACGGTAATCAATAGAAGTTTGAATACTTCTACCAGTTAATTGAAATTCATATAATACATTCAAGTCAGAAATTGTTGCTTGACTTCCATCATCTCGAATTCCTTGATTAAGTTTCATCATTAATTCTTGAACTCCAGGATTTGTTGCATCAGCAGTTCCAGAAACCTTCCAGTCAGAACTACGTAACACATCAAACAAAGCTCCACCATTTGGATATTCAATAAAAACAGTTTTGAGATAACTCACCTTAAATGGAGAATCATCATTATTAGGATTAATTCTAGAATCAAATTGTGCACCCAATACAGGAGTACTAGTACCAACCATAATCAAACCTGCAAGTAAAACAGTTAAGAAAATAGCCTTAGACATAAGTCGAATCGACGTAAAAGACATAATAAACTTATCCGAGTTAATTAGAATAAGAAAAGGCTTGTAAAAAGTAATATGTAGTAATACATGCAGAAAATATGGTTTTAGAGGATATGATATAATATGATTACAGTATTAGCAGGCGGAACAGGTTCAGTCAAACTAGTAAGAGGTTTAGTTGCTCAACATGATAAAGTAAACGTAATCACAAATGTGGGAGATAATTATTGGTTATACGGACTTTATGTGTGTCCAGACATCGACACAATAATTTATGGTTTAGCTGATTTACTTGACCAAGACAAAGGTTGGGGAATTAAAAAAGATACTTTCAACTTTTTACGTCAAATGGAAGTATTTGGAGAAGAGACATGGTTTGGTGTAGGAGATAGAGATGCTGCAACACATTTGATTAGAACTAACATGTTAAAGAACGGAAAAAATCTTAGCGATATTACAAAGTGGATGTGTGAAAAATTTGCAGTGACTGCAAACATAATTCCAGTTACAGATAACACAATTGAGACCAGAATATCTACAAACAAAGGAGAATTACACTTACAAGAATATTGGGTAAAGCACAGAGGAATGGATCCAGTAGAAGGAATTCAATATATTGGAGCAGATAAAGCAAGACCAAACCCAGAAGCCATTAATGCAATACATGATTCAGACATGGTCATATTAGCACCAGGTAACCCATTAACATCAATAGGTCCAATGTTACAAATCAAAGGAGTTAGAAAAGAATTATCAAAAATGAAAAAGAAAGTTGTTGCAGTTAGTCCATTAATCGGAGATGATTCAATTAGCGGTCCTGCAGCAAAATATATGCAAGCAGCAGGAATAGAATCAAACGCATATGGATTAGCAAAAATGTATTCAGACGTATGTTCAAACATTATTGTAGATACTAAAGATAAAGCACTAGTCAGTAAAATTCAAGACTTAGACATGAAAGCATATGAAACCAAAATCACCATGAAAACAAAATTGGCAGAAGAAGCATTAGCAAATTTCATTTTAAAACAAGTACACGTTTAATTTGAAAACAGCTGCAATTATTCCAGTTAAGACTTTCTCAAATGCAAAAACACGTTTACAATTACCTCCAGATAAAGTAGAAGCATTATGTAAAATAATGTTAGAAGAGATATTACAAGTATTATCAGTATCTCCAAAAATTGATAGAATAATCATAGTTACAAAAGAAGAAAAAGCCATAGAGATTGGGAAAAAATTTGATACAATTGTGATAATTGATGAAAAAGAAGAAAGTGTAAATCAAGCAGTTGCTCTTGCAGACAAGTACCTACTAGAAAATAATTTTACAGCATCAATGGTATTTCCTCAAGACATACCATACATCAAAACACAAGATATCGATTTTATGTTAAATTATCAAATGCATCCAAATTTTGCAATTATTGTTCCATCACGAAAATTTGATGGAACAAATGCACTTGTAAGAATGCCAGTAAATTTAATGAAAACACATTATGATGATGATAGTTATAGAAATCATATGAGTATGGCAAAAGAGTGTACCCTTAATGTTGCAATGGTATTTGTCAAACGAATAATGTTAGATGTAGATGATGCTGAAGATCTAAAAATACTATTAGAACAAAATGAAAAACCAGATCTTGCAGAAAAAATTAGAAAGATTCTAAATTAAAGATTTTTTTAAATAAAATTTATTTAAAAATAAAACACAAATTGCCAATATTCCAGATGCTAAAAATAATAATTCAAAAGAAGACATTAATGAATTAGAAAAAGCAGTCTCCAAAGAAACATAATTTATTTGAGAAATAAGATGAGCATATGCAAAAATAAAATAATTTGTTGCCCAATGAATCAAAAGAGAGGCTACAATCCCATATCGCAAATACACCCAACCTAAAATTATACCACCAGCAGTTGCTTGTGCAAATTTACCTTCACTCCAAGAATCACCAAAAGCAATGTGGGCAAATCCAAACAAAAGACCTACAAAAATAATTAAAAGAATCGCTTTTTTAGAATCAAGTAGATTTAATGAAGAAGGGGACCACAGACATTTTAAAAAATAGCGTACAGAAGAGCGATGAGAGTATAAAGCAAATAAGGGAATTCCAACTAAAATTATACGAAAAATAAATTCCTCCAATAGAGGGGCAAGAGACACGTAGAAAAATTGAATTAAATCATTATCTCCAAGAGGGGGAACAGTTACAATTCCAAATGACTCTTGAACGAGATTAATTAACGCAGAAATAAAAATTAAAATTGAGAGCCATTGCGTTATGACCAACATGTAATTTAATTTGGAAGTATATTTCCCTACAGAAATAATTGAAGAGACGGATTTTAGAAAAGTCTCTTTAGGACCAAGTATCGCAATTACAAAAATTACAAGGTAAAACATCCACAAAACAACAAAAACATCACCAATACTGATATCAAGTGGAGATTGATAGATACTGGTTTTTTCAAAAATATCTAAATGAGTTATAGGGTAATCATAATTGATGTCACCTCCAATTTCACTTTCAAATACAACATAGATTCCAATAGGAAAAGAAAGTAAAAGAAGTGCAAAAATTATAGATAATAAAGCAGTGAAAGGAATTCCAAAGAGCTGAAGTATTTTATTAGAATTTTGCAATTTGTTCTAATGAAGTTCTATAGTATCTTCTGCAAAACCCAAGTGAACCAAAGTAGCCTTAATGGTATCTCTGTGATCACCTTGCAAGAAAATATACCCTTCTTTTGCAGTACCACCACAAGCATATTTATTTTTAAGATCCTTGGCAACAGTTTCTAAATTATTCAATTTTGGATCTAATCCTTCAATCATGGTACCTTTTTTCTTAAATCGTCTAGTTTCTAATCGAATTATAATTTTAGTACTATCTTTTGCAAGTTCTCCACATGCACACAAATCTTCAGGAAGACCACAAGTATTACAAATTACTGCCATACGTTCGAATAAATTCAAGGACACGCACTATTAAGCCTTGTTTGGAGATAAAAATCAAAAATAATCAGATTTTTTAAATGCCAAAAGAAGAAAAAATAGTGTCAGAAGAACTTAGAAAAAAAGCAGCTGAAATGTTACTAAATGGTGCAACGTTACTTAGTGATCCATGTCCATATTGTAAAGGAGTGAGAGTGATGAAAGACGGTCAGGCATTATGTACAAGTTGTGGACGTCAACCAGAAGAGAAAAAAATTGAAAGTATAGAGGTTGTAGAGAAAACTAAAACACCACTAGAAATGACATTACAAAAAAAATTAGACATGCTCTCTAAAGAATTAGAACAAGAAACAAATCATGAAAAACAGCAATCTATTCTAAAATCAATCAATTTAGTGTTAGAAATGATAGATAAAATCAAAGAAAAATAATAAAGTTTTTATGTTAAAATCCGTTTTGCTGAATTATAATGAGTAGTAAAAAAGCAGCCCCACTTCCAGCATCAAGTGGAGGTCTTATGAGATTCTTTGAAGATGAGACAAAAGGTTTCAAATTAGACCCAAGAATTGTAGTAACCATTCCAATTAGCTTAATTGCAATTTCATGGATAATCGATCTATTTCTAGCTCCGTGAAAAAATAATGGAACCCGAATCAGATGATGTTTCAAATATACACAATAGATTTTCCCTTACTTTAGTAAATCCTGGATCTCATTATTTTTCATTAGCAGCTTCATTAGGGGTGGGAGTAGTAATTGTTCTTGCAACATATTTTGGATATCTAAATAATCTAAACATAGAAGAATTTTGGTACAAGATACCACTAGTTCTAGGAGTAATGGCAGTTATGCAATTACTAGACATAAAATTTGCAAAGAAAAAAGAATATTCAAAATCATTGCACTCATCACTTTTTGGAAATATGCTATGGGTAGTTACAATTCTAATGGGATTACTAGCAAGTGTCGTACTATCAAAAGATACATCATTATTTTTTATTACATTTGGAATGATTCTTTTTGCAAGTTTTAGAATCGGGTTATACACCACAACATTAGGGGCAAGTCTCAAAAAGGCATTGGCAATTGCATTTATTCAACCACTAGCAATGTTTTTGGTATTAATTCCACAAGAATTATGGATTTCAATGCTCAGCAATCCAATTGCATTAGGGTATGGTGGCTCATTTTTAATTATTGCAATTGCATGGTCAGTAATTACAGATAGAGCAGGAAGACCAGGAATGAAAAGTACACATAAAACTATTCAAGCATATCTTGCATCACAAAGTAATGATGTTGATGATGCTGAAAAATTAATGGAAGAACATGCAACAGAAACTAAAGTTGCAACATCTCAAATAAAATTTTCTTCGCAAGATGGAACTAAAGAATTTAAAATGATATTACCAGAAATTCATCCAGGACCATATCACCCAGTAGGAGGCAGTAATATTCCATACCTAATTTACAAAAAGTTATCATCATCAGCAATGGTAATGCACAGTATTTCAGATCATGCACTAAATCTCCCATCAAGAAATGAAGTTAATAATTATCTAAAAAATTTAGAAAAAAGTGAAACAAAAGAGGAAGGAGTAAAATGCACAGAGCCAGTAGTAGTTCAAATTAACAAAGCAAGGGTGACAGGAATTCTTTTTGGAAATAGTCCATTGTTATTTTTATCATTATCACCACATGGTATGGAAGACATTCCTAGCTATATGAAAAAAGAAATTGAACAATATGGAAGTAACAGAAATTTCACAAAAATAATGACTGTAGATTGTCACAATGCAATGGGGGAGGAAATTTCAAAAGAAGATGGAGAAGATATGTTAAAAGCTGCAAAATCATGTCTAGACACATTAATCACAAAAGATAGTTTTCCAATAGAATTTGGATATGCAAATACAGAGAACATGGATGTGTGGACAGAAGATCTTGGAATGGGAGGATTAGGAATTACATGTCTTAAAATTAATAATAAAAAATATTTTCTGGGTTGGGCAGATGCAAACAATATGGAAAATGGTGTAGGTGAAAAAATTAGAGAAAACTTTGCAAGTAAGGGAGATAATTTATTAGAAATTTGTACATCTGATACTCATTATTCAGCAGTTAAAGCTAGAAATAGAAATGGGTATTATCAATTGGGATTAATTACAAGTGCAGATAAACTAACAAAATGGTTTGGAGAAATTGCAAAAGAGGCAGAAGCAAATGTATTATCAGCTAAATACGAAATTTTAGAAAATGAAACTAAAGTCAGAGTAATGGGTCAGAGTATCTATGAAGATTATTCAAAAGCTTTAGACAATTCATTAAAAATTACTAAAATATTTGTGATTGGTTGTTTAGGGTTGTTCATCACTAGTCTGTTTCTATAGTTTTCATCTGTTCAATATTCCCATAAAATTCATCAATAAATGAAGAAAATTGAAAAATAGGCACAATTGGGACCTTGTCAATAAAATTAATTTTATCTTGAAATAAAGTAACAATTACAGGAATGGCCATAGACCCAGCAGTCTTAGCAACATATTGCTTAGTTCTTTCAACTTGTTTTCGGACAGCTGCTGTTAAAGAGGATTGATTGTATTGTTTCCAATGTTTACAATCAATTAGTATAGCAATACCTAAACGAATTCCAACAACATCAATTTCCATTCGAGGTTTTGTTAACATTAAATTTTTAATCACTGCAAAATTTTTTGAAGATAAAATTTCAGCAGTTAAACCTTCAAAGTCCCTCCAATCCAGTACAACTGAAATTTCATCTAAAGGTAATCCTTGTGAAGTAAAATGATAGCAATTTTTAGTTTATCACCATCTTCAAAATAATAAAAATCATCTTTGAGAGTTCCAATGTCATTATTGATAAAATTATTTAAAATTTCTTCAGAATCATTAGCATTAATCTTAGTAACAGTAGAAAAATCCTTTACAGATATACCGCCTTGTATTATTCCATTTAAGCCAACAATCATTTTTGGGTGAATTTTCAATTATGATTTTTACATAATATCAGAGATATAGGTTTTAGGCAATTACAATATCAAATAATTTAGATATAGGTTTTATTACAACCACTAAAAAATAACAATATGAAAAAAATGCTAGTATTCATACTAGCTTTAGCAATCATAACAGTAATACAAAATGAATCATTTGCAGAAAAAAATACTTTTGTTGATTCAATAAAATTTATCCAGTATTTAGATGAAAATACGGCTTTAGAAGAAGTAAGAAATGGTAATCTTGACATGTATTATTATCGAATTTCATCAGATAGATTAGAAGACAGTCAAGCAAGGGAAGGTTTGAAAGTTTTTGACTCCACAGGAGGATCATATAGCTTACTAGTTAACCCATCAGAATCTGAAAAATTTAATCCATTTTCAAATAAAGAAGCAAGATTTGCTTTAAATTATTTAGTAGATAGGAAATTAATCGTTAATGAATTAATGGGAGGATATGGCGCTCCAATTATCTCATATTACGGGCCAACNGATCCAGAGTATCTCACAATAATTAAAGAATTAGAGTCATTTAATTTCAAATACAATCCAACATTGGCTGAAAAAATTATTTCAAAATCATTAACAGATAGAGGTGCTGTAAAAATTGATAATAAATGGAAAAATAATGATTCTGAAATAGAGATTAGAATTTTTATTAGAAGTGATGATCCAGTTAGAAAATCAATTGGCGAAATACTATCAGTAGAATTGCAAAAGATGGGATTTTCAGTGAAAAAAGATTACGGGGATTTGAATAAAGCATTTGTTGTAGTGTATGGTTCTAATCCAGCAAATTTGGATTGGAGTATATACACAGAAGGATGGGGACGTTCTGCATTTGTAAAATATGATTCAATAGGATTGGGGCAAATGTATTCACCATGGTTTTCAAACATGCCAGGTTTTAATGATCCATCATATTGGAATTATGAAAATAAAAAATTAGATGATTTAACACAGAAAATTTACAAAGGTGGTTTTGAAACTGCAGAAAAAAGATCACAGTTAATTCAAGAAGCAGTTACAGAAGGAATTAATGAATCAGTACGAATATTTCTGGCAAGTAAAGTAGATCAATACNTAGTAAATGAAAATGTTAGTGGAGTGATTAATGATTTAGGGGCAGGAGTTCCAAGTAGATTCACACCAATTAATGTAAAAACTAATGATAATGAATTAGTAATTGGTGTAAAGCAAATCTACCAAGGGGCATGGAATCCAGTAATGGGTTTAACAGATACGTATAGCAGGCATATTTGGGGAATAATTTCAGACCCCATTACATTCAAGCACCCATTTACNGGAGAGACATTCCCAGTTAGAGCACAATGGAAAGTAGAAACATCATCAATAGATGATAAAATTAAAGTTCCAATTGAGGCTAAAATGTGGAATCCAATATCACAGCAGTGGAGTAATGTAAATCCAGACACAATTGCAACAAGTAAGGTAACATTTGATTTTGAATTTAGTAATTGGCACAATGGGCAATCAATGGATATGAACGATATTTTACATTCACTGTATTTTACAATTGAATGGGGAACACAAAGTGATGAAACAGATAAGACATTCGATACAGAGTTCACACCAAGAGCTGCACAAAGCATTCAAACAATAATTGGAATTAATCAAATTGATGAGGATACAGTAGAAGTTTATGTAGATTATGATCATTTTGATGAAAATGAAATTGCAGAATGGGCTGCATTATGGAGTCCAATTCCATGGGAAATAACAACTGCCATGGAAAAAGCAGTAATTGATGGTAAAGTGTCATTTTCAAGATCAGGGGCTACAAGTAAAAGTGTTAATTGGCTATCACTAATTGTTCCAAAAGATGCAGAAATAATTAAAGAATATTTACAAGAATTCAAAGGCAGTAAATTCATACCAAAGTCATTAAAACAAAATGAAAATACATTACAATATTATGAAAACAGATATGATTCATCAATTAGTTGGATTGAAAAAAATAATCATGCAGTGATTAGTAACGGTCCATTTTATTTACAATCATATGCACCAGAATCAAGAACCATTACAGTAAAAACATTTGAAGATGAATCATATCCATTTAAAATTGGAAAATGGTCAGAGTTAGAAAATGCACAATTTCCGATTATTAAAAAAATCAACATGAGTAAAGCAGTGCAGTATGGAAAAAATATAGAAATTGTAATTGAAACTGAGAAAACAGATTCAATATTATATTTTTTAATAGACAGTAAAGGCAAAATTCAAGCATCAGAAAAATTAAACGTTAATGAAAATACAGTCAGTATAGAAATAACATCAAACATGACTAAAAATTTGCAAATAGGTGCAAATAGTATCAAAATATTTGCAATTTCAAACTCAGTATTAAAACCTGATTTCTATGAATCAAGTTTTCTAGTTACTGAAAAAAAAATAGAATTGTACAATAATATCATCGATACAGAATACAAAGAAGAAGAAACAGATTACAGTGTTTTAATAATTCCAATTGTGGTAATTATAGGAATTGCAACATATCTAAAAATTAAAGCAAACCGTAATCATTAAGAATGATTTGAATTTGTTCTTGATTTTCAGCTTTTGAATAATCCTCTAGAATGTTTTGATTCAATTCATAAAAAGTATGACCCCACTTGAATTTGTTTAATAATTCTAAACTTTGTTCTTTAAACCCAAGAATGTATAATGAACCAGATAAAGCCTCAACAGTTGTTAATTTATTTAATTTTGAATAATTTACAGGGTTTCCGGCAAATAAGGGGGGTAGTTTTCGTTTGATTCCATTAAATTTTTGAGAAAAGGCATGATCAGCAAGATTCCAAGAACAATCAATACCAACAATAGAATTAACAACAGACCTATCTTTTGGAAGCAAAGTTTTTTCTGAAAAAGGGTCTAAAACCATTCCCTTTGAACCAATTTTTTTTATTTTTTTGGCAAGACCAAATTTGACCATTTTAGCGGCAGTACATTTTTTTGGATCATCTTGATAAAACATTAAAACTTGTAATCTCAATTCAATTAGTTTTAAAATAAACAGTATTTGGAATTTACTCTAATGTTTTGTAAGTTACCTTATAGTAAAATCTAGAAATTTCATCATCCTTTACCACCTTAACATTCCAATTGGTATCAGGTAAAAATTCACCTGAAGATTCAGGCAAAATACTAAATTTTTCTAAACGGACATCAGGTCCNGTATATCGTACATTAAGACTTAGTCCATCTACGGTTACTACATCAAAAATTTGTCCAGGTTTTCGAGTAGAGTCACTAACTAAACACTCATCACTTTGACCAATTATACAAACCCCAGAATCAGATACAACTTGTAAATTAACATTAGATTGAGCGTCTTTTGACATAGTTACCATAGAACCAGATAATACTCTAGGTTTTACAAATTGTTCTTGGATAATTTTTTCTTGAGTATTAATTGAGATTAAGTTATCACTAATTCGATTAGTTTTTTCAATTATTGTTCTTACATTAGAAACTGGAGTAGGTTTTTCAGATACAGGTTCAGATTTTTCAGATACAATTGAAAAATTCACATATTCAATTAATCCACCATAATTTGCTTTAATGACATAATCACCAGTAGTAAAAGTAACAGGAGGAAGTTGTACATCTACACTAAATGCACCAGAACTATCAGGGATTGCAGTAGCTGAGAAATCTTGTGGAGTTAATTCATGAGGATCATTTTCATCAAATTTACCTTGAAAGATAACAGGACTTCCATCTAATGTTTTAAAATTAAAATTTACAACTTTATAGTAGATGTCATTATTAGAATNAAAATTAGAAATAGAACCAGATAAAGTCATAAAATCANTAAGCAAGTATTCAGATTCATTAACAGTAAAAGATAGAGAATCAGAAACAGGTGCAATTTCATCAACTATTTCCTCAACTATACTAAAAGTAGTAGATGCAGTTTGTTCAAAATATTGGGCAGTGATAGAATAAGTTCCATAAATTAAAGAAATAGAAGGTATAGAGATTGTGGTATTAAATTCCCCATCAGTTGTAAACAAATTACCACTAGCAATTTGTTTACCATTTGGATCAGTTACAGTAAATTGTAAACTTTCAAAAGGAATAACTTCAGTAGTAAGTCCAGTAAGTGAAATTAATTCACCTGAAAAATACTCAGACTCTTCAGTTTGAATACTAAAAGCAGTATCAGTTTGGTCTTGTTGCAAAATAATTTCATTGCCAACAGAAAAACTAGTATCAGCACTTACACCAGAATAAACAACAGACACGTGATAAACGCCTTCATTAACGCCCAAAACTTGTACTAAATTTAAAGTCGTTTCATAATTTAGATTAGTATCAGGGTATAAAGAAACAGATTGAGAATAATTTGGACCAGAAATATTTATCAAAATAGGTTCAGTTTGAAAATAAGGTTTTTCAATATACATTTTTTTAGAAACAGTTCCAGAAATTATTGCAGTATCATCAAATAGATATGAAGATTCATCAGATGAAACAGTTACAACAATAGGGGCAGATTCATTGATTTCAGCAAATTTACCATTAGAGCCACCAGCTGTTGCAAGTGCAAATTCCCAACCAGAGTAACCATCATAGGTTCTTTGCCAGGACAAAAAATTATTTTGCAAGTCAGTTACAGAAGGAGTTTTATCAATTACAACTCCATCAATGTTTCGCAATTCAACTGATTCATTTGAATCAGTAAACCATAATTTTTGATAAGTAAATGTTAAAAGTTCTCCTGGAGAAATTATAGTTCCATCAGAGATAGTAAATGTTTTTTTCAAAACAGTAGTTGAAGCAATTTGCCAACCACTCAAGTCCACATCAGAATCAGTAGGATTGTAAAGCTCTACCCACTCAGATGGTCCTGCTGAATCATCACCGTTAGGATTTGTATCAACTTCATTAATTACAACATCATTAGAAATGGTTTGAGCATACACTGGAGATAACATTCCAGCTATCAAAACAACAGAAAGTAAGAGAATTAGTGAATGCTTCATTTGAATTTCCTACTTTTCT
>JGI26250J51715_1000417_pt1 | contig 13378 bp, 15 predicted proteins | sample SaaInlV_150m_DNA_4_FD_51715 | JGI IMG/M metagenome (IMG submission 51715) | reverse complement strand
TTTTCGATGGTTGCTGGTTCTCCAGCAAAAGTCCGCAAAACTTATGAAGAAAACATTATAGAGAAAATCAAGGTAATGTCACAAATATATGTGAAACGCGCGATACGTTACCGTGAGCAAAATATAGGTGTTAATTTATGAAGGCTATGGCATTCACAGCTTGCTTTCATACGAAACAGTAATGCGTACTCATCAGATATTATTGAGGAAGTTGTAGCGCAACTAATTGATAATTAGCATCTTTTATAAAAATATTATTTCTTTACAAAAAAANTTGTTTTTGTACAACCCTTTGATAGAATGTCGCCACGGCGAAGTTGGTTTTGTCTGGGGGTAACCTTTNGAAACTATGCTCTGTTTTCATAATTGATAACTATGGAAACGGGTAGATGTGTGTTTCCTTAAGTGGCACCTCGTATAAGGTTTGAAAGATATTTTATTTCGAAAGAGAATTCTGCAGATAAAATGTTATTTCAAACTACATTTAGTCTCTATCATTCATTTTCAGGAGAGTGCAATGTTTAAATTATTAACTCAAGTTACGGGCATAGTGTTTGCCGAGTGTAAATATATCATGCAAGAGCTTGCTTCATACAATGTAATTCAATCATAGAAGCTTTCATTGCATTTATGTACAATCTTGCTTTTATAGCAAAATGGTTCATAGATTTTTTCATTTTTAGTTGTTCGAGTTTAACAAAGGCATAGATGCTAGCAAAGAAATGATTTTGCTGAGTCTTTTTAACGTGAGTTGGCGACTTTTCTAAAGAAGCATTTTGCTTGAGCGATTTATGAAATTCCTCAACTCTCCACCTTTTTTGGTAGATAGCTGTGATTTGGGAATAATCGCATGAGGAATCACTGCACGCCAGATAGAGTTCACCCTCAGAGTCATCTTTGTTTATAAAGAATTGTTTGACCAAAGATACTGGAAAATCCAGTCCTTTGATATAAACCGAAATGAGAGTGTCTTCATTGAGTGGTAGTGAATCGATCGGAACGAATTTCCCTTCGAGTTTGTCTTCTAAGCTTAAAGCCACTAAGCGATTGGATTTAAGGGCGAAGACAAACTCCTTTTGAAGGTCTTTTTTAATGAATTTCATGTTATCTGCTGAAGAGAACCAACTGTCTGCAAGCACGTAGTTATAGAGGACAAGGTTATTTTTGGCAACCTTCAACATTTTTTGCATCAGTTCATTCTTTGTTATTGATGAACGGCGTTTTTCTTTTCCTGTTTTTTGATCAATGAATCGTTCGTCTTTTTCAATAATCTCAGTGGCAATAGGGAGACTAACTCCATCCTTCTCAAAGAGACAGTTGAGAAAATTGATTCCTTTGACGTGACTTTTATTAGCATGATCCCAGTGATAACAAACAATTTCGTTCTCATTACTATAGGGCTTTTGCGCAATACTATCGTCAAAAATTAAAACACCGGTGCCTTTGGCTTTTTCAAGTTCTCGAACCATCGGTTTTACTTTTAACCACAAACTTTTTGAATCTAAATTTGATTCTGCTAAGAATGTGGTAATTTGATCATGACTTATACAACCGTCTACGATAGATGAAAGTCCTGTAGCAGTTGTTTTGGAGAATGAACTGATCAAATAATCTGTGTACAAATCAATTAGGTTATTGCCCATGATGACTCTGTTGGATGATGAATTATTCAAAAACTTTTAACCAAAAGAATCTCAACAAGCAAAACCCGTGCACGTAACTTCAGTTAATATTTATTATATTTGTGTTGTTGTCTGAAGAAATAGACTGTTGGTACTTCTTGAAGGAAAATGTTATTCTGACCCAGATTTATGTCAAAAATATTTACAAATAATTATAAAAATTGAGTTAATTGTATCGCAAATATCAAGATAAATTATCGAATAAATTCAGCTAGATATAATTATAGTGGTTGTGCGCCATGTAGTGTTTATTTTCAAGCAACTGTGCTAATGTTATCTTACCGCAAGCAATACCGCCAATGGTACCGCCTCTTGCAAATTATTTAATTACCATGTTCAAGGAGACACCTTTGCTAGCAGCAATAACTGTTGTTGAATTATTTAGAGCAGCTGATCAATACAGTAATAGTCATTATAAATATCTAGAACCAATGACTCTTGTGGGTGTATTCTTTTTGTTAGTATCAATTCCTTCAGCAATTGCCGCAATGAAATTAGAGAAGAAATTTAAGCTCAGATAGCTATAATAGTAGCAGTTTGTAAGACTTCCGGGTTATTATTAATGTAGATAAAATAAACTAAAACTCTGAATTCTCTAATCCGCATTCCAGTGATATAAGCATGCGTCGCTTTTTTTTAGTCATCATTATATTTTTATTGGTTGCAGCCTGCGAGCAGAAGATTTTCAAAGGTTCAGAGACAGAGTCTGCTTTGGTATTTGAGAGCAATAATGAAACTCTGACTTCAAGCAGTGATCCCGCAAAAGGTAAGACTGTATATTATGCAAACTGTACCTCCTGTCATAATTATAATCCAAAAAAACCCGGCAGTATTGGACCAGATATTTATGGTTCGTCGATAGAACTTCTCACAAATAAAATTCAGTACGGTAAGTATCCGCAGAATTACCAAGCAAAAAGGACAAGCAAAATTATGCCTCTGCTTCCGCATTTAAAAAAGCAAATATCAAATATACATGCGTTCCTAAATTTGCCTTCAAAATAAAACCCCTGTAATCCCAGCCTTTTATATTTCATGCCGAGCCTCTTTTATATGGCATGAGAATTGCGTTTTTCAGACTATTACGCGTGTGTAACCGAGAGTAAGATGCGCTTCATTTAAGCTTGTCTGAAGCCGAAATAAATTAATTAAATCTCCACAGCGTTGCCATGCCGGTTTACCAACTGATTCCTGAAGTACCTTTGTTTCCGCCGACGGAAGAAGCGGAAGAGGACGGGTTGTTGGCGATTGGCGGTGACTTAACTAAAGAGCGTTTGCTTGCTGCATACAGCAAAGGTATTTTTCCCTGGTATGAAGTAGGACAGCCTATTTTGTGGTGGAGTCCTGATCCGCGTCTGGTTTTAATTCCAGAAGAATTGAAAATTTCACGCAGTCTGCGTAAAGTCCTACGCAAGCAGCAGTTTGAGATACGTTTCGACACTGCTTTTCAACAAGTGATCAAAGCCTGTGCCGATGTTAGAACGGAGCAAGGCGAAGGAACTTGGATCATTCCGGAAATGCAACAGGCGTACACTGAACTGCATCAGGAGGGTTTTGCGCATTCTGTAGAAAGTTGGCAGGATGGGAAATTAGCCGGTGGTCTTTATGGAATTTCCTTAGGGCAGTGTTTTTTTGGAGAATCAATGTTCAGTACAAGGAACGATTCTTCCAAAGTGGCACTGGCGGCGTTAGCAGAATTTTGCAGAGAGGTCGGGATCAAAATGATTGATTGCCAAATGACAACAGCGCACCTCTTGAGTTTAGGCGCAAAGGAAATCCGACGAGAACTCTTTTTGAAAAAATTAAAAAAACACCTTGAGCAACCTACTCTAAAAGGAAGCTGGAACAGTGGTTCCGCTTCAGTCAAATCAAATATATTTCAAAATTGAAATGCCAGAATCACAAGGAAAAAAAGTATTTCGCATTCAGTTATCAGTTTCAGTTGTATTACTGTTGTTTACTCTGAGTGCCTTAAGTTTGTTTGCGTCATTTTATTTAGGCATGATTGCCGGTAAAAGTATGCAGCGTCCACCGGAAACTTCCACAGATGAAGCAGAATCATTGGCAGAGGAACCAATGTCTGATGAAGATCTGAAGTTCTTCAGTCTGGGTGAGCGGAAGAAGGGACAGGATTTACTTGACCTCGAAGAAATACGCGATTTAAAAAAGAAAACAGAGGAACTGACAAAAGTACCTGAAAAGCCGAAAGCAGCTTTGCCGGCAAAACCCAAAGCCGCAACCCCTAAAGTAACTCCACCTGAAAGTCCTGCAACGGAACAAAAAATTATCAGCAAAAAACAGGAGCCTGCAATAAAAGCAGACGCGCCTGAAAGTCCTGAAGAAGTAAAAAAAGCTGTCGCTAAAGTTAAAAAATCAGCTGCATATACGATACAGGTTTTTGCTTCACGTAATCATCAAAATGCAAAAATACTGGTAGAAAAACTCAAGAAGAGCGGATTTAAAGAAGCATTTATCTTTAAGCACACTGCAGGCAGCAAAACGCTTTATCGGGTCCGTGTAGGTAAATTAGAGCGTTCAGAAACACAAAAATTTGCGAAGGAACTTAAAAAGCTCAAATATATTGATTCCGTCCAAATTACACGCTTTTGAAGCGTGCGCAGTATTGCTTCATTATTTAACATATTCTCTCTTAACAGTGACTCCTGGCAGCCATGAGTAATTATTGGCGTTTTTCACGATCAGCATATTATTCGGTGGTCGCGGCGTTGCCGTTATTTGTAGTTTACGAAATACTGGTTATCATGACGCAGTCCCGTTATTGGGGCATCAGAAATGCCGCTGATATGTGGATCCGCACATTCCTGATGGCCTTCGATTTACGGGCGCAGCACTTGACCTTTGTGATGATCGGGATTGCTTTTGCGTTGATTCCACTGGCTAAGTCACGTTCATCAGGAGTTAAATTAAAAGCGAATTACTTTTTGTTGATGTTCGCAGAGGCTTTCGCCTACAGCCTTGTTCTGGGCGTGGCGCTGCAGTCCATTTTAAGACTCAGCGGACTTGCTGCGGGAGGTCCGGGCAACGGAGCACTGCAGAATTTTGCGCTTTCCCTGGGCGCAGGTTTGTTTGAGGAAATTATTTTTCGGGTACTCCTGCTCAATTTGCTGTTTTATCTACTCAGCTACGTGTTCAAAAACAAGGTTACTACTGCAGTCATTGCCGTTTTAGCCGCATCCTTCCTGTTCTCATTGAGCCACTATGTCGGTTCCATGGCAGATTCATGGCAACTTTACAGCTTCATGTTCCGCTGGATTGCGGGCATGCTTTTCACTGTTCTGTATTTCATTCGTGGTTTTGCCATAACAGCCTACACACGCACTCTATGATATTTGGGTGCTGGTTTGATTTTGAGCTTTCAGATTTATTTTTATAAATTTACAATCAAACTTTAGCATTTCAACCGAATTCAATAATTTCCTGACACCAAAAAACAGTATGAAAGTTCCTTTGCTTGATCTGCGTCCTCCTTTAGAGGAGTTACGTGATGAAATTGTAGCAGCCGTTACTCAAGTCATTGATTCAACCCGCTACATTATGGGGCCGGAAATAGATGGGCTTGAAAAAGAAATTTCCGCATATTGCGCAACTAAAGATGCAGTCGGAGTTTCTTCCGGAACCGATGCGCTTTTACTGGCATTGATGGTTTTAGATGTAGGTCCAGGAGATATTGTACTGACGAGTAATTTTTCCTTTTTCGCAACTGCGGGAGTGGTTGCCCGTTTGAATGCAACTCCGGTTTTTGTGGATATTGATCCGCGAACTTTCAATATTGATCCGGAAAGTTTGAGCAGGATATTAGCTGAGATGGATGAGCAAACCCGCAAACGTGTCAAAGCAATTATTCCAGTACATCTCTATGGACAATGTGCTGACATGGAAGCAATTATAAAAATATCCAAAGAGTATAATATCCCTGTGATTGAAGACGGCGCACAGGCTATTGGTGCAGAATGTGAAATTGATGGGCAAAAAAGAAGCGCCGGAAGCTCGGGCGATTTTGGTTGTTTTTCCTTCTTCCCTTCAAAAAATTTAGGCGGTGTCGGTGATGGTGGAATTATTACAGTCAACAACGCTGAAATGGCAGAGCAGTTGCGACTCAAAAGAGTTCATGGTGGTGAGCGAAAATATTACCACCGTGTCATTGGCGGTAATTTCAGGCTGGATCCTATTCAGGCTGCCGTNATTCGTGTTAAACTGCCTCACCTGAACGAGTGGCACAACCAGCGTCAGAATAATGCGGAGCACTACAATAAGTTGTTTGCTGAAAAGGAGTTAGGTGGGAACGTTCGAATACCTTTCNTAGGACACTCTGAGAATCTGCAGAATCCCCATATTTATAACCAATATGTGATTAGAGCAGAAAGGCGCGATGAATTGCAGGCGTTTTTAGCAGAAAATGAAATTGCCTCTGAGGTTTATTATCCACTACCTTTTCACCTGCAGGAATGTTTCCTCTATTTAGGTGGAAAGCCGGGTGATTTTCCAGTCTCGGAAGCAGCAGCAGCAGAAGTACTTGCTCTACCTGTTTATCCCGGTATGACTAAGGAAATGCGGGAAACTGTAGTAGAGCAAATTGCAAAATTCTACCAGGCTTAACCTTCTTTTTCCTTTAGTTTTTCCTGGCGTTCCTTGATCACTTTTTCCTGAACAAAGGCAGGACACTCAGCATATTTTTCAAATTCCATCGTGTAGTTTGCTTTACCGGCGGACATCGAACGCAGAGTGGTAGCGTAACCAAACATTTCCGCGAGTGGTACTCCGGAATTTATCACTGTGTCGTCACCTTTTACTTCTGATCCGTAGATCACACCGCGGCGTGAACTAAGGTCTCCAATGACCGAACCTTGATATTCGCTGGGTGATTCCACTTCAACTTTCATGATCGGCTCAAGCAAAACAGGATTTGCTTTCCCTACTGCCTGACGCATAGCGTAACGTGACGCAAGTTGATAAGCTAAGTCGCTCGAGTCAACGTCATGGTATTTTCCTTCGTTTAAGGTTACCTTAATTTTAACCATCGGAAATGCCGCGAGTGGACCTTTTTCCATGACATCCTTGAATCCTTTTTCACAGGCAGGAATGTGTTCAGAAGGAATTGAACCACCAAAAATTTTGTTTTCAAAAACAAATTCTTCTTCATAATCCAAAGGCAGTGGTTCAATAGAACCTGCGACTCCAGCAAATTGACCGGAACCACCGGTTTGTTTTTTGTGTAAATAATCGTATTCTGCTGAGGTAGTAATTGCTTCACGGTAATTGACCTGCGGTGCACCGACAATCACATCCACTTCAAATTCGCGGCGCATGCGTTCTATGTAGATATCAAGGTGTAATTCACCCATGCCGGAAATAATTGTTTCTCCGGATTCTTCGTCAGATGAGACATGAAAAGTCGGATCTTCACGCATAAAACGGCCTAGCGCTTTACTCATTTTCATGTGCTGTTCATTATCTTTCCCCTTAACTGCCAGTGAAATCACTGCATCCGGGACAAAAATAGATTCGCAGGCAACACGAATGCCGTCTCCACAGAAAGTATCTCCGGAAGCACAATCAACCCCAACCATTGCTACAATATCTCCGGCCTCTGCAATATCAATGTTTTCACGGTCATTTGAGTGCATTCTAACCATACGGCCAATTCGCATCTTGTTACCGGTTCTGGAGTTAATCACCTGTTCGCCTTTGGACAGTTTTCCTTGATAAACCCTGGTATATGTCAACTGGCCAAACTGCTCTTCTGTCAGCTTAAATGCCATTGCTACAGTCGGTTTGTTCGGATCACATTCCAACAGCACTTCTTCCTGTGTTTTGATGTCTGTTGCTTTGGTTGACGCGGCTTCCAGTGGTGAAGGCAAGTAGCTGTTAACTGCATCCAGAAGTGTTTGGACGCCTTTATTTTTAAAAGCACTTCCCATAAATACAGGACAGAACTCCAAAGTCTGCACACCAATTTTGACTGCTGCATGAATGGTTTCTTCGGAAATTTCTTTTTCTTCCAACAAATCTTCCATCATTTGATCGTCAAACATGGAAACTGCTTCCAACATTTCAGCTCGGTAACTTTCAGCATCTGCCTGCATCTCTTCCGGTATTTCTTCTATCCGAATGTCATCACCATGCTCTCCGTCAAAATAAATTGCCTTCATTGTAATCAAGTCGACTACACCGACGTGATTTTCCTCAAGCCCGATCGGCAGTTGCATGGCGACTGCATTCAAATCAAGAATATCTCTAATTCCTTTAATTCCGTTGTGCGGATTTGCACCCATGCGGTCGAGCTTATTGATGAACGCAAGTCTCGGTACACGATAACGCTTCATCTGACGGTCGACTGTAATCGATTGGGACTGAATCCCTGCCACTCCGCAAAGGATCATGATCGCACCGTCAAGCACACGTAGAGAACGCTCCACTTCAACCGTGAAATCAACGTGTCCAGGTGTGTCAATAATGTTTATTTTCTTTTCTCCCCAAGTCACACTCGTTGCAGCAGAAGTAATGGTGATGCCTTTTTCCTTTTCCAGCTCCATGTGATCCATGGTCGCTCCGGCACCGCCGCCGCGGACTTCTTCAATTTTGTGAATTTTTCCGGCATAGTACAAAACACGTTCCGTGAGAGTTGTTTTTCCGCTGTCAATATGAGCGGAAATGCCGATGTTTCTAGTGTTTTCGAGAATCTTTTGTGATGCAGGGTTCATTGCCCAATCCGTTTTAAAAGGTATTTGTGAAAATTAGTGAAATAAAATGTAATCCCCCAGTATAGCTGGAAGTTAAGTCTCATTCAAGTGATATTCTCAAAGTGGAACTTAGCGGGAATGGATCAAGTTTTTATCGGGGGGACTTAGCTAAAGCAGAGTTTAGATTCGCTGAAGTTACTGACGGAACCAATTTGGGCTGAAGCCGTAACACCGGCATCGTGCAGGGCTTTGAGGATGGGTTGGGTTTGGGCTTCCGGAACTGCAACCAGGAGTCCACCGCTGGTTTGGGGATCCAGCATTAATTCCTGCTGTGTCGTGGAGCAGCCTTCAGCAAAACTCCAATTATTTTCGACCAGAGTCCGATTAGTTTGATTGACTCCGGTTGTGACTCCGCGTTCGTACATTTCCTTGCCTTCGTTCATGATTGGAATCGCATCCAGTGAAATATTAAAGGACAAGTCCGGACCGCTTAGCATTTCCAGGGCATGACCCGCAAAGCCAAATCCTGTTATATCTGTTGCAGCATGAATCTCAAAATTCGCAAATACTTCTGCAGCTGTTTTGTTGAGTACAATCAAGGAGTCAAGGCATTCCCCTAGGGCCTTTACTGAGACTAATTTTTTGAGATTAGCATTAAATAAAACTCCGCTGCCGAGAGCCTTAGTTAAAATTAGTTGATCCCCCGGCTGTGCACCGCTGTTTCGCCAAATTTTTTCAGGATGTACCATCCCGGTAACAGTCAGGCCAAATATTGGTTCATCGTTATCAGTTGTGTGACCGCCTAAAAGAACGGCACCGGACTCTGTTATTTTCTGCAATGCTCCGGATATAATTCCTGTTAAAATTTCAGGATCAAGTTTATCTGCAGGAAAACCAGCCAGATTGAGACAAGATAATGGTTTGCCGCCCATTGCGTAAATATCACTCAAAGAGTTGGCGGCCGCGATTTGTCCGAACAAATATGGATCATCCACTGGTGGGGTGATAAAATCAGCGGTGAATACCAGAGCTTGTTCATCATTCAGACGATAAACCCCGGCGTCATCACTGGTGTCAAAACCAACCAGCACATTCTTGTCTATATTTTTTGGCAAAGAAGCCAGCAGTTTCTTCAATCCGACCGGACTGAATTTAGCTGCTCAACCACAGGTTTTTGCTAAACTTGTGAGTGTCGGCTGCTGAAAAAGTTTTTTCAGATTCATAGTAAAGTTTTGGAGTGTATGGACTTTCTGTACTTGCTGCAGAAATTACATGTCAGGATTTCAGGAAAGTNGCAAATAAACAAGACTTATAGCTCAAAACAGGCTCTGATGGCCTCAGGNATTGCCTGTGCCTGTAGACGTTTGGGATCGTCTGGATGAGGTCTGGCCCAGACTCGAACTTCACTGCCTTTTACNGCAAGCCGTCCGTTGTTATGAATTTCGTGAGTTGCAACCAGAGTTTTGTCACGCCATTCACTGATCCAACTGCTAACCTCAATGACGTCACCATATTTTGAAGGATAAAGGAATTCCGCATGAGCATCCACGATCGGCAGACCCACTACACCGTATTGATCCATTAAATCGCCCATATTTGCTCCGGCTTTGTCAAACAGATGGTGGGCACTTTGATCAAACCAGATAAAATAATTTGGATAAAAAACAATTTTTGCAGGGTCACAATGACCCCAGCCGATATGAACTGAGAGTGTGTTTTTAAGCATTGAATTCATCCTGATTCAGCAAAGAAATAACGCAGAAAAAAGAGTAGAGTTGAAGACTCTAAAGAAAGTAAATACGTCTTTTAACGGTTTTCAAGCCTGAATTTCAGGTTTGAACCTTAATCAGCATAAGTAGAATATTGGCAGAATGCAATAATCTATGTTGACAAACTCCAGTTGCGGCAACAGAATAATAGTTATAGATTTCTGGTTTAAGCTAAGTCAGATGATTCGCAATAAATTTTAAATAGAATTTTTTGTATTTTGGATACAACGAGAAATCTAAAATTTATTAGTGTTTAATATATGAAAGATTTTTTACTACACACGAAATGAGACCGTTCCAGTATTTCATTTCAGTAGGATCAAGTACGTTTTTAAAATAATATTGTTAACAATTCCGGAGATAAAATAATGACTTACGTTTTTAGGCCACAGAAATCACCGTCAGTTGCGGTAGCTGGGACAGCAGATGTTTTTCCGGTACACAGAATTTATTGCGTGGGACAGAATTACGCGAGTCACGCCAGGGAGATGGGAGCAAATCCTGAACGTGAAGCACCATTTTTCTTCAGCAAACCTGCAGACGCTGTTTGTCCGGAAGGTTCGCGGCTGCCCTTCCCTTTAGCAACTGAGAACCTGCATCATGAAATCGAACTTGTGGTTGCAATTGGAAAAACAGGAACAAATATTTTAGCAACAGAAGCATTGGATTATGTGTTTGGTTATGCAGTTGGTTTGGATTTGACCCGTCGTGATCTGCAGTCAGAGGCTAAAAAGAAAGGCCGTCCCTGGGCAACTGCCAAGGGCTTTGACAATTCCGCACCTTGTTCCGCCGTGCATACTGTCAGCGAAGTTGGACACCTTAAACGTGGATCAATCACCCTGTCCGTCAATGGAGAACTGCGGCAGCAGGGAGATATCTCTGACATGATATGGTCCGTAGCGGAGGTTGTCTCAAGCCTTTCGGACTTTTTTGAATTGTGTCCGGGTGACTTAATTTATACTGGAACTCCGGCTGGAGTAGGTCCTCTGAAGAAAGGTGATAAACTGGAAGGTGAAGTTGAAAATTTAGCTAAGTTGAACATTACTGTTGGCTGAAATGTGAATTAAGCAAATTTGTACTAAAGTTTCTTCATAAACTGACGAAACTAGTAATAGTTTATTTATCCAGGAAATCATGTTTCACAATTTTGAAACACGATTTTTTAAAAAAAATTATTCAATCAAGTTCAAAAATTTAAAATGCTTATAATTTCACAAAAAACGTCTTGGTTGATTCTTGTTTCAGGAATCTTCTTTTTTGCTTCCGGTTGTTCACAAATACGTGATTTTACGAAGGAGACCGCAGGTCCGGTGTCTTGTGCGGATCTTGTCATCGAAAAAGCCTTTAATCTACATGAAGAAGCGAAGTCCGGTTTAGCCTTGTTTTTTGATGAACGCAGTGACAATCAATTATATCAGGCTTTTTACGCAGCATCGGATTCAGTACATCAATCCCGGAAGGTAAAGAAGTGCTGGGACAGAAGGGCTTCTCACTATTATGCGATGCAGAACCTGGAGGAAATGAATTCGTCTTTGGCACGTGTTATCCGTCGTAACCTGCCTGATGATGGTAGTGGTGAAATAATTGCAGTTTACCATAATCAATACGATTGGCTGATGCCGAATCTGCGTTGAGTCTCACAACTTGATTTTTTACCTGTCTTAATCTATCCTATTACGTTTTGTTGTTTCAAATAGTTTTTGTTCTTGATTTCTACAGCTAACTTATAATCTTCCATATATTTTTTACATGACTGAATCTTACCCCATGACTATTCCGGGCTACGAAAGTTTGAAAGCAGAACTCAAACAATTGACCAGTAAAGATCGGCCTGCGGTGATAAATGCTATTTCCACTGCAAGGGAGCACGGAGATTTAAAGGAAAATGCGGAATACCATGCTGCCAAAGAACAACAAGGTTTTATTGAAGGCAGGATTCAGGAATTGAACGCGAAGTTGGCTCTTGCAAATGTAATTGATATTACAAAACTTTCTGGAGAAAAAATTGTGTTTGGGGCATCAGTATCTTTCGTGGACGTTGATACCGACGAAGAAAGCAATTATCAGCTTGTTGGTGTAGATGAAGCTGATTTGAAGATAAATAAAATTTCCATTTCCTCACCTATTGCACGTGCCCTGGTCGGAAAGTCTGTCGGCGATACTCTCGTTATTCCTATTCCAAAAGGGAAAATTGAGATCGAAATTCTAGAAGTAAAATTTATTGTTTGATTTTATTTTCCTTGTTCGAGCAAAGTCAGTAATCCATTTTTTTGAAGCATCGCACTGCGGAAAACTTCTTTTAAATTATCAAGTGTGCGGATTCCTTCAAATGGTAGCTGAAGTGTCTTTGCGGTTTCTTGGTAAATCCACACAGGTGTATGATGTTTTTCACGTAGCATTTTCAGCGAAAGAGCACCCGCGGATTTTGAAAGCTTGTTTCCGGAATTGTCTGTAATTAACCGATGATGTACAAAACGAGTTGCAGGAAAAACCGGATCATTTAAGCATTGCGCGAGAAAAAGTTGTGCGGCCGTTGAAGCCCACAAATCCTCCCCTCTTACTACAAAATTTACCCCAAGTTCCAAATCATCCATCACAGACGCAAGTTGGTAAGCCGGAATTCCGTCCCTCCTTTTGACAACAAAATCACCCATTGCCTGAGACACATTTATTTTTTCAGTTTTGTGCGTAAATGTTTTGAAACTCACATAAGTTTGCTCAGGAACGTGAACTCTCCAGCTTAGTTTGTCGTTCTGAAAATCCAGCTCTTTTAAGCGGCAGGTTCCAGGATAATTTCCGCTTTTTGAAAGTTGTCTGATTTCTGAACGGGAACATTCGCAGGCATACAAGTTTCCGGATTTGCGGAGACTTTGAAGAGCATCTGAATAGCGTTCCATCTGCGTTTGTTGTGAGTATTGTTTAAACAGTTCGTCAGGTCCTGAAGGTCCGGAATCGTAGTCTATCCCCAGCCATTCCAACTGCACAAATATATCTTCTACTGAAGCAGCATCAACTCTTGGTCCGTCCAGATCATCAATCCTAAGGTGCAATTGTCCATCCTGAAAATCTACCAGCAATGCGGTCAGCAAAAAGTTAAATGCATTACCCAGATGAAGTAAACCACTTGGCGTGGGCGCAATACGTGAGGTGACGCGTTGAGACATGATTTTCTGCGAATGTAATAAATATTTATTTGTCTTTATAACATTATTAAAGCATAATCAAA
>JGI26250J51715_1000415_pt1 | contig 13423 bp, 9 predicted proteins | sample SaaInlV_150m_DNA_4_FD_51715 | JGI IMG/M metagenome (IMG submission 51715) | reverse complement strand
GGGGGGTATTCCGGAAACTCTTAAAGAAGAAGGCTCAAAAGAATTGGCAGAAACTGCAAAAGCCTTTAATAAAATGTCTGCCAATGTGCAAAACTTACTAGAAAACCGCACGGTTCTTTTGGGTGGAATATCTCATGACTTACGCACCCCTTTAACCAGAATGAGGGTGGCACTGGAGATGCTGCCAGATAATGTAGACGACGAACTAAAAAACGAACTTAGCAACTCTATTGGTAATATGGAAATCATTATTAAAGAGTACATGCAACTCACCAAAGGTTTGGAAGAAGGCAATATTGAGCGTGTTAATATTCACGCCTTAGTCAGTGATATTATTGGTGAGATTAATCCATCAAAAAATCAAACCATTAACCTAGTTGGTGCTGATAACGGCGACGTTGACACTTACGCTGTCGCCCTACATCGAACTCTATTTAATCTTATTGAAAATGCTGTACGTTATGGCAAGAAAAAGCCTATTAATATTACGTGGTCTTGTTCGGATAAAACTACGGAAATAACCATATCAGACCAGGGTTCGGGCATACCAAAACAACATCAAGAGGAGGTTTTTAAGCCTTTTTATCGCATCGAATCTTCGCGAAATCGTGATACGGGAGGCAGTGGATTAGGCTTAGCAATTGTTGATCAGATTGTTCAAAAGAGAGGTTGGCAACTAAGCCTATCTTCCAATGAAAGTACTGGTACCTCTATAACTCTATCGTTATGATTTGTTATCTATCTAAGTTTGTTAATATGGTGCCGATGGCCAGAGTCGAACTGGCACGAGCGTAGCTCACTACCCCCTCAAGGTAGCGCGTCTACCAATTCCGCCACATCGGCAATAAGGTTTGGAGCTTACTCGCTGGGAATGTCGTTATTTTTGACGTCAATCATAGGTACGTCAGATATTACCACTGGCTTTGAATCTATTACTACTTGATCCATAACACTTTGCGGCTCTTCCGCTGTGCTGACTTCATTAGTCGCTAAATAAGCCAGAGTTAAGCTGGTTAAAAAGAAGCCCGTAGCAACGCCAGCGGTTAATTTATAAATAAAAGAGTTTGCGCCTCGAGAGCCAAATACAGAGCCAGAAGACCCAGCACCAAAAGCCGCGCCTGCGTCAGCGCCCTTGCCGTGTTGCATTAAGATTAATGCAACCAAGCCCAATGCCAATAGCACGTGAATAATAAGAATAACTTGAAATGACATAATAATTAGCCCGCTTTGCAAATGTGTAAGAAATCATCAGACTTTAATGATGCACCACCGATCAAACCACCATCAATATCTTCACAACCAATTAATTCTTCAGCGTTAGCAGGGTTCATGCTGCCACCATAAAGAATAGGAGTTGATTGAGCAATATCACTATCATGGCCTGCCAATAGGCTGCGAATAAAGGCGTGTGTGTCTTGTGCTTGTTGTGGTGTTGCCGTAACACCCGTGCCAATTGCCCAAACTGGCTCATAAGCTACAATAATATTTTTAAATGCTTCAATACCAACACGATCAATCACCGCATTGATTTGACGCGAAACCACTGTTTCTGTATTGCCCGACTCTCTTTCTTCTAATAGTTCACCAATACAAAATAAAGGGGTTAGGCCGTTGTCCAATGCAACTTGTACTTTTTGGGCAACGATTTCATCGGTTTCACCATACAAGCTTCTACGCTCAGAGTGGCCAACAATCACGTGCTCTACGCCAAAATCTTTAATCATGTCTGCACTTACTTCACCAGTGAAAGCACCTGAGGCGTTAACGTTAAGGTCTTGTGCACCAATATGTAGTTGTGAGTGTGTCGCTAAAGCCTCAGCCTGGGAAAGGTAAGGGAAAGGCGCGCAAACAATAACTTTTGATTTAACATCGGCCATGCCTGAAAGAATACCCATTACCAAAGTGTTTACCGCTTCTTTTGAAGCGTTCATTTTCCAGTTGCCTGCAACGATTGTCTGACGCATAATAATTATTTGCTATAAAAAAAGGGGCAATGTTACGCTATTTAGCAATAAAAATCAATCCCCAACCGTCTTAGTGCGAGGACTTTGAGCCAAAATAAAGCGCCAAAGAAACCATTAAAATACCCAATGAAAAATACACCAAATCAAGCGCACCCGTAAAGTTCATAGATAGCGACACTTCGAAAAAGGTCACTACTAAAATCATTAGGATTACTTTAGCCAGTTTTGACTTAAGGTCATCTAAAGAATTAATTACCAACACCTTGGATGACTGGCCGCTTTCTTTAGCTTCGTCAATGTCACTAATAAATAACTCGTATAGGCCCAAGGCGAAAATCATCAAAATAGTGGCCAATAAAAACCCATCAATCGCACCAACTGTGTGTGCCACCATTTCAACTTTTAATAACTTTCTTTCTTCACCAGAGGCGCTAATATAGTCCCCCGAATGTGACAATAAACTAATCACATCTATTGCAGTAATTGCAAACAAAAGTAATGACAACAACACTGAAGCTATAACAGCCACCAAAACCATATGGCGAGAGCTCCATAATACCTTCTCAAAGTACTTTTCAATTAACCCCATTTTGTATAACTCCTGTGCAAAAACTAAAGCTTTAGTATATCATTATTAATTTTAATTTAAACCCAATCTTAGGGTGAGTCACCCTAACAATACCGAGCTAAGTTTTATGTCAGAAACCTGGGNAAAATGCCTCAACACTTTAAAAGATACACTGCCTTTGGCAACTTTTAGCGTCTGGGTACAACCCTTAAAAGCTATTGAGGACAGGTCCAACCTCTCCCTATTAGCACCAAGCACCTCGGTAAAAAATTACGTTAACAAAAATCTAAAACAAGAAATTAAAAACGTTGTCGCCCAACATAATAAAGATGTAAAAATCTACATTGGTGTTGCAACACAGCCTGATGAATCAATTAAAACAGCAAGGCTACATAACACGCCTTTATTTTCAGAATATATATTTGACAATTTAGTATTAGGCAGCGCCAATCAAATTGCCTATAGCGCCGCCCAACAAATTGCCGAAAACATCAAATCATCTCTTTATAACCCTTTTATTATTTATGGCGGATCTGGCCTAGGGAAAACACACCTTATGCAAGCAGCTGGACACTTGGCCAAAGAAAAAGATCCAAATATAAAGATAATTTATGTGCCGCTCATGGATTTCGTTAGAAACATTACTACCAGCCTGCGACACAACACCATTGAAGACATTAAGCTACACTATCAATCAGCCGACCTCTTGCTGGTTGACGACATCCACTTAATTGCGAAAAAAGAAAAGTCCCAAGAAGAGTTTTTTCATATTTTTAACTTTTTATTCAGCACTAAAAAACAAATCATCTTTACCTGTGACCAACCCCCTAAAAATATTAAACACGTTGAAGAAAGATTAAAAACAAGGTTTTCTCAAGGGTTAACACTAGAATTAGCTCCTCCCGAGTTAGAAATGCGCGCCGCAATCTTACTAAAGAAAGCACATAACGAAAAAATTAATATCGACCTAACAGAGGACACTGCCTTATTTATTGCCGGGCATATAACCTCTAATGTTAGGGACTTAGAGGGGGCGTTACTCAAGCTTAAGGCTTTTGTTGACTTCTCTAAAATTGACCATTCATTCATCTCTAAAGAAGTTGTTGAGAGCGCACTAGGCGACCTAATTAAACCCCCGATTAAAAATGTTGACATCAACGACATACAAAAAGAAACCGCAAAACATTACGCTGTTACCGTATCAGATCTGATTTCAAAAAGTAGAAAACAACACACTGTTTTAGCTAGGCAAATGGCTGTTTTTATCTCACACGAACTCACAACCCTATCTTTAACAAGGATTGGAAAACATTTTGGAAACAGGGATCATTCCACTGTTTTACACAGTATTGATAAAATAGAAAAAAAGATGCTAGAAGAGGCGTCAATAAAGAATGATTACGATTTAATTAAACTCAAATTAGCTAACTTATAAACACTATACACAACAGGTTTTCCAGCTAATTGTCGATAACTTTAACAACTTAACAAATCCACAGAAATTATAAACATAACACCTTAGTTTTTACATAAAATAGTTAACTAGTATCCACAACTTAACAAACTGTTTTTTAAAGAAAAAAATTAGTTATTAACAAAAAAACACTCCCTAATAATAACAATAATTATTTAATAAAAGGATTTTTTGATGAACACACAACTTACCGTTAGAGAATTATTAGAACCATTACAAACAGTTATTGGTGTTGTTGAGAAAAAACAAACACTACCCATTCTTTCGCACGTACTAATTCAATTAAAAAATAATCAATTAACATTAACAACAACCGATATGGAAATCGAGCTACGTGCTTCACATCCTATCAATACTCAAGAAGAAATCAGTTTCACAATTTATGCAAAAGATCTAATTGATATCATTAGAAAATTACCAGAAGAAACAATCATTCAATTTATTATTGAAGAATCAAAAGTTTATATAAAAACCAATAACAACTCATTTGAACTCAATACCTTTAATCACCAAGATTTCCCCTCATTACCAAAAATTGAAAACTCCGATGTTATTAAGGTTAAACGTAATGCATTAAAAGAGCTGATTGAAAATACTTCTTTTTCTATGGGTAACCAAGATATACGTGCTTATTTGAACGGTTTGTATTTTGAAGTTGATCAGGATAATATTGTTGTAGTTGCCACTGATGGTCATCGTTTGTCTATTGGTGAAATCAAACAAAGCAATAATTTAGACAATAAAAAAACAGTCATCCTTCCAAGGAAAGCAGTTTTAGAATTAACCAAACTACTAAATAAAAATGAACATGATGAGGTTGATATCCACCTTTCAGAAAACTATTTTTATCTAGTAAGTGATAATACAACTATTATTAGTCGGTTAATTGATGGTAACTTCCCAAATTACGCACAAGTTATTCCGACCGACCACGAAAATACCATTGTAATTGATCGACAAGATTTTTTAAATAGTTTGCAACAAGCTTCTATTTTTGTTGAAGAGCGCACCAAAGGGGTTAAGTTAGCTTTTAAAGATTCAAAACTTAATATCTTCTCTCATTCAGAAAGAGGTCAAGCAAAAACTCAAATTGCTATTAAAGATTTTGATAAAGAAATAGAGATTGCTTTTAATATTCATTACTTAATTTCTATTTTAGAGAAGCTAACTACAGATGAAATCAACATGGTGGTGCCTGGCGGAGAAAACCAATCTTGTTTATTAAGTAGTATTGGTGACGAAACCTATCAATATGTTGTTATGCCAATGCGAATCTAATTTTTATTGATATTTAGGTCTTTACATGGCTGTTATCAGTAAGCTTTCTATTAATTACTTTCGTAATTTAGAATCTCAATACATCACCCCATCTAAAGAGATTAATTTATTTGTTGCTAATAACGCCCAAGGTAAAACCAATCTAATAGAGGCTATTTATTATTTAGGTCACAACCGTTCCTTTAAAACAAAAACCATTAAAGAGGTTATTCACTTTGATCATCAGTCGTTTCAGTTAAACGCTCAAATTGATGACAATCGAATTAAGTTAGAAAAAACAAAAAACAAAAATACCATTACAATTAATCAGCAACGGATTAACAACACTAGCCAATTAAGTCAAATACTACCCATTCAAATCATTACGCCAGACAAAGGTTTTGTTGTTAATGGCACACCTAAAAATAAACGCTCTTATTTGGATTGGGGAGTGTTTCACGTGAAACCAAGCTCTGTTAAAGCCTTTAAAACCTACAATAAAGTCTTAAAAAACATTAACACCTTGTTGGTTAAAAACAAACCAGATGAGTTAGATTTTTGGTTTTTAGCACTGGCAAAATCAGCAGCCGAGATTAATCAAAACCGAATTGACTATCTGCAACAATTAAAAAAAACAGTGTTTACTAATTCGTCAAAACTACTAACAACTTTAATCAACCCACTTGATCAGTTTGATTATCAATTTTCTTCTGGGTGGCCAAAAGAAGTAGATGACACTAATGAGCAAAGTATTTACAACTACCTAAGTAATAATAGTCATCACTTGCTAAGAGTTAAGCATCTTAATTACGGCTCACATAAAGCCAGCATTCAATTTTCATTAAATAATAAAAATGAATGCTTTTTATCAAGAGGCGAACAAAAAACCTTGTCTATTATTTTTTGGCTAACACAGGTGTTGTTATTGGTTAATCTAAAAATAAAACCAGTGGTACTAATTGACGATCTTTCTTCAGAGTTAGACTCTAAAAAAATTAACGTTATTTTGCAATATCTTAAAGCGTTAAAAGTACAGACATTTATGACAGATATTGGCCATAACCTAGATATTATTGAAAGCATTAACCCGTGTATTTTTCAGATTAATAACGGTGTGATTACAATTAAAGATTAGCCTGTCTAATATAACCTAACAATTCTTTTGTATCCCTTTAAAAACAACACAATTCAAGCAAATTAATAATTAAAAAAAACACAGATGAAAAGTCGATAATTACAAGGGTCGTGGTATAATAAATTTATTTTTTTCAAGCACCTATGTCTGAAGATCAAGCTCAAGAATATCAAGCCTCCAATATTAAAGTTTTAAAAGGCTTAGACGCTGTTAGAAAGCGCCCTGGAATGTACATTGGCGACACCGATGATGGTACTGGTTTACACCATATGGTTTTTGAGGTGGTTGATAATGCTATCGATGAGGCATTGGCAGGTCATTGTTCTAAAATCACTATCACCATTCATGAAGATGATTCTGTTTCAGTTACTGATGATGGTCGTGGTATTCCGGTTGACATCCACCCTGAAGAAGGGGTTTCTGCAGCAGAAGTTATTATGACCGTACTTCATGCAGGTGGTAAGTTTGACGACAATTCTTATAANGTTTCTGGTGGTTTGCATGGTGTTGGCGTCTCAGTGGTTAACGCTTTGTCTGAAACCGTAAATTTAACAGTGTATCGCCATGGTGAAATTCATGAGCAAAGCTATACATTGGGTGTGCCAGATGCGCCAATGGCTGCGACAGGCAAGTCTGACGCCACAGGAACAACTATTCGTTTTAAGCCCAGCCCAGATGTATTTGCAATTACAGAATTTAAATACGATATTTTGGCCAACCGTGTCCGTGAGTTATCATTTTTAAACTCAGGTGTTTATATTGAGATTCAAGAGCTTGCAACAGAACGTAAAGATGTGTTTCAATATGATGGTGGTATCACTGCTTTTGTTGAGCATTTAAACAAATCTAAAAACCCAATCCACAATGACATTATTGCCATCTCAGCCGAACGTGACGATATTGTGATTGATGTTGCCCTACAGTGGAGTGATGCTTACCAAGAAAGTATTTATTGTTTTACCAACAACATTCCTCAGCGAGACGGTGGTGCTCACTTAGCAGGGTTTAGAGGCGCGTTAACTCGTACACTAAATAACTATATTGATAATTCTGGTATGGCTAAGAAAGAAAAAGCCTCGATTACTGGTGAAGATACGCGTGAAGGGCTAACAGCCATTGTATCGGTTAAAGTGCCTGATCCTAAATTCTCATCACAAACCAAAGACAAACTGGTTTCTAGTGAGGTCCGTGCACCGGTGGAATCTGCATTGAATGAAAAACTGGGTGAGTACTTATTAGAAAATCCAAATGAAGCTAAAATCATCGTTGGCAAGATTTTAGATGCGTCGCGTGCTCGCGATGCAGCCCGAAAAGCCAGGGAGATGACCCGTCGTAAGGGTGCACTTGATATCGCCGGCCTACCGGGAAAATTAAGCGACTGTCAGACTAAGGATCCAGCTGAATCAGAAATATTCCTAGTGGAGGGTGATTCAGCGGGTGGTTCTGCCAAACAAGGTCGTGATCGACGCACGCAAGCAATTTTGCCGCTTAAAGGTAAAATTCTAAATGTTGAGAAGGCGCGTTTTGAAAAAATGCTGGCTTCTGCTGAAGTGGGTACTTTAATTACAGCACTGGGCTGTGGTATTGGTAAAGAAGAATACAATATTGAAAAACTGCGCTACCATAAAATTGTCATCATGACGGATGCGGACGTTGATGGCGCCCATATTCGCACACTACTACTAACCTTCTTTTATCGCTACTTGCCAGAGTTGATTGAGAAGGGTTATTTGTATATTGCACAACCACCTTTGTACAAAATCAAAAAAGGCAAACAAGAGCGTTACCTAAAAGACGACCAAGAATTGAACGATTACTTGTTGCAAGAGGCCGTTAATGAGGCGCTCTTATTTACCAATTCTGCCGCCCCTGCGATTTCAGGAATTGCCTTAGAGGCCGCTGTTAAAGATTATTATCAAATCAACATCATTGTTGAGCGCTTGAGTAAGAAGTTTAATCCGGCATTGCTACGTGCTATTGCCAGTTCGGCTTCGTTGAAAGATTTAAAAGATGCCAAAAAATCAAAAAGTTGGTCTAAACAATTAGAGCAATTGCTATCACAAGACTCAACTCCAGCGCAAAAACACACGGTTGTCTTTAATGATAAAACCAAAGAAATTGAACACACACTGTCTGTCTATGGAGTTGATACCGATACCGATCATTTGGGCGAAGGCTTCTTTAGTTCAGCAGATTATCAAACTATTTTAAAATTCTCAGCAGCGGTTGAAAGCGTCATCAACGAAGAGTCGTATGTTGAGAAAAAAGGCAAATCAGTCAAGGTTAAAAACTTTACCCAGGTGGTTGGTTTCTTAATTGAAGATGCTAAAAAAGGCCAAAGCTTCCAACGCTATAAAGGTTTGGGTGAGATGAATCCAGAGCAGCTTTGGGAGACCACCATGGATCCAGAAAATAGAATTTTACTTAAGGTTAAGATCGAAGACGCTATTGCAGCTGACGAGGTTTTCTCAACCTTAATGGGCGACGAAGTAGAGCCAAGAAGAAACTTTATTGAAGAAAACGCGCTATCAGTCGATAACCTAGATTTTTAACCACACTTAATATTTAAAAGGAGTTACATTATGTCAACAAAACATCCAGTCGTTTCAGTTACCGGCTCATCAGGCGCAGGCACAACCTTCGTTAAAAAAGCATTTGAGAAGATTTTCGATCAAAAAAATCTTAATGTTTGTGTGGTAGAGGGCGACAGCTTTCATAAATTTGAACGTGCCGACATGAAGGTTGAGGTTGATCAATCTCGTGCAGCAGGAAAGGTGTTAACTCACTTTGCAGAAAACGCCAATCATTTTGATAAGTTAGAAGCGTTGTTTAAGCAATATGGTACAGATGGTACGGGTCAAAAACGCTACTACATCCACTCTGACGAAGAAGCCGTTGAGCATAACGCTCGTTTAGGTACAAACCTTAATCCTGGTCAATTCACTCCGTGGGAAGATATTGAAACAGACACAGATATTATGTTTTATGAAGGCCTTCATGGCGGTGTAAAAACAGACAATGCTGACGTCGCAGGTCAAGTAGATTTGTTGGTTGGCGTGGTGCCGTCAGTTAATATTGAGTGGATTCAGAAAATCCACAGAGATACTTCCGAGCGTCCTTATACACCTGAGCAGGTGACTGAAATCATCTTGGATCGTATGCAAGATTATGTTGAGTTTATTACTCCACAGTTTGATAACACACATATTAATTTCCATCGTATTCCTTTAGTAGATACTTCTAACCCATTTAGTGGTCAAGCAGTGCCCTCGCCAGAGGATTCTTTGGTGGTAACTAGTGTGCGTATCGGTGGTGTTGATCTTCAGGCGGTTGCCGATAAACTGCCTGCAGAGGCAATGGCGTTTTTACAAAATGATACGACGTTGGTATACAAAGGCAGTTTCATGGTAGATGTTATGGATATTATGCTAACGCCAATTATTGATGGATTAATGGCGAATAAATAAACCATTTTTTAAAAGCCTTGTTGGTTTCTGCAGATAGTTTGCAGGAATGAGCAAGGCTTTTTTATTGAGGAAAAAAAGATCATGCAAGAACAGCCTAAAGCCCCTAGTTTTTTAGAATTTTTTGTTTACTGGTTAAAGCTAGGCTTTATTAGTTTTGGCGGTCCTGCTGGCCAAATATCAATGATGCACCAGGAGTTGGTTGAGAAGCGTCGATGGATTTCTGAGCATCGTTTTTTACATGCGCTTAATTACACGATGGTGTTGCCAGGTCCAGAAGCACAGCAACTGGCCACTTATATTGGCTGGCTAATGTTTGGTGTGAGAGGTGGTATTGTTGCTGGTGTGTTGTTTGTACTACCTTCTTTGTTTATTTTAAGTGCACTCACTTGGGTGTATTTAACCTATGGTGATGTCAGTGTAGTATCTGGTATTTTGTATGGCATTAAGCCGGCAGTAACCGCTATTGTTCTATTTGCCGCTTATCGTATTGGCTCTAAGGCTTTATCGAACAATGTGCTAAGAGTGATCGCAGTGTTAGCGTTTGTTGCAATATTTGCACTAGAAGTGCCCTTTCCTTATATTGTTTTAAGTGCGGCGCTGGTAGGTTTTTTAGGGACAAAAGTTTCTCCAGATACGTTTACAACAGGCCCCCATCATGGTGACGGAAAAGACAGTTATGGCCCCGCTCTGATTGATGACGATACACCAGTACCTGATCATGCAAAGTTTAGTTGGACTCGATTAATCAGTTTTGCAGTTGTAGGTGTTGGAATTGGTTTAGCGGTAATGTCATTGTTGAGTGATCCAGTATTGCAAACGATGGGTGAATTTTTTACCAAGGCGGCATTGGTAACCTTTGGCGGCGCTTATGCAGTATTGCCTTATATTTACCAAGGTGGTGTTGACCAGTATGCCTGGCTGACTAGTACACAGATGATGGACGGTTTAGCGTTAGGTGAAACCACGCCAGGACCACTGATTATGGTGGTGGCTTTTGTAGGTTTTGTAGGTGCTTGGAGTAAAGAAATTTTTGGCCCAGAGGCTTTATTAATGGCGGGCTTTGCTGGTGCGTCAGTTGCCACATTGTTTACTTTTTTGCCTTCGTTTTTATTTATCTTTTTAGGTGGTCCGGGGGTTGAAGCCACTAGGGGCGATCTTAAATTTAGTGCGCCACTCTCAGCAGTAACTGCTGCAGTAGTGGGTGTGATTATTAACTTAGCGGTGTTTTTTGCTCAGAATGTATTATGGCCAAATGGAGGTGATTTAGATCTGATTGCAACCCTAATTGGTGTCGCAGCTTTTGTCGCTTTATTTAGATTTAAAATTGGTATTATGAGTGTAATCGCTGCTTGTGCAGCGATTGGTTTGGGTTTGTCGGTACTAGCCTAAGCGTTATTTGACAACAATATTAACCAGTTTGTTTGGTACTACAATCACTTTAACCACGTTTTTCCCTTCAGTGAATTTAGCAACATTTTCATCTGCTAAGGCTTGAGCCTCTACTTGCGCTTTGTCTGTGTCAGCACTCAGCGTGAGCTTTGCGCGTAATTTACCATTAATTTGAACAACGATTTGCACCTCGTCTTGTGCTAATGCATCTTCATCAACACTTGGCCAGGCTTCATTGATAATAGCAGAATTGTTGCCCAGTGCGCGCCACAAGTGATGGCAAATGTGTGGCGTGATTGGGCTAAGTGATTTTAGGATAATATCAATAGACTCAGCACGCACAGCCATTGATTGTTCGTCAGAATCTGTAAATTTGGCCAAGGTATTGCTAAGCTCCATTAAGGCGGCAATAGCTGTATTAAACGAGTGTCTGCGTGACATATCATCCGTAATCTTGCCTAAGGTTTGGTAGGTTTTTTGACGCACAGCCTTTTGTTCTTTGCTTAATATAGCTACTGATAGCTTGCCAATTTTGTTTGATTTAGCATCTTCAATAAAACCAACCACCAAACGGTAAATTTTATTAACAAAACGATATGAGCCTTCTAAGCCGGAATCGCTCCATTCAAGATCTTGAGTTGGGGGTGCGGCAAATAAAATAAACAGACGAACCGTGTCAGCACCATACTTTTCAATCATTTCAGCCGGATCAACCGTATTGCCTTTTGATTTACTCATTTTGGCACCATCTTTAAGTACCATGCCTTGTGTTAGTAGACTGTTAAATGGCTCATCGTTTTCGATTAGACCTTCGTCACGTAATAACTTATTGAAGAATCTAGCATAAAGTAAGTGCAATATTGCGTGTTCAATACCACCAATGTATTGATCAACACCACCTTTAAGCCAGTACTTTGTGCGATCATCCAGCATGGCGGCGTTGTTGTCTTTACAAGTGTAACGCGCAAAGTACCAAGAGGATTCAAAAAAAGTATCAAAGGTGTCGGTTTCTCGCTCAGCTTTCTCTCCGCAACTTGGGCAAGTAGTTTCATAGAACGACGGCATTTTTTTAATTGGCGATCCGCCAGCTTCATCAAACACAACCTCTTCAGGTAGCTTAATCGGCAGTTCGGATTCTGGCACAGCAACCGAGCCACAGCTTGGGCAGTTTACAATTGGAATGGGGCAGCCCCAGTAGCGCTGACGTGAAACACCCCAATCACGTAAACGGAAATTGGTTTTCTTCTCGCCTAAGTTGTTGTTGATTAGCGTGTTAGCAATCGCCTCAAAAGCTTGAGTGAAGTCCATTCCATCAAACTCACCTGAGTCAAACAAAACACCTTTGGCGGTAATTGCATTTTCATCGATAGAGGCTTTTTTGTTAATAACCTGTTTGATTTTAATGCCATATTTTTTAGCAAAATCATAGTCACGCTCATCGTGTGCAGGCACACTCATCACCGCACCAGTGCCATAACCCATTAGCACAAAGTTGGCAATCCATATTGGCACAGCTTCGCCGGTGATTGGGTGTGTACACTTCAAGCCAGAGTCGACGCCTTTTTTCTCCATGGTTTCCATGGCGGCCTCTGTAGTCTCCATGGTTTTGCATTCTTCAATAAAGACCTGTACATCAGCATTATTTTTGCCCGCCTCAAGTGCTAAAGGGTGTTCTGCGGCTACGGCTAAATAAGTCACACCCATGAGTGTGTCTGGACGTGTGGTGTAGACCCTTAGAGCATCAGAGCCCTCTCTAGTAAAATCAATTTCTAAGCCTGTTGATTTGCCAATCCAGTTTCTCTGTTGAGTAACAACAGCATCTGGCCATCCGCTTAAATCATCTAGCGAGTTTAGCAATTCGTCAGCATAATCGGTAATGCGCATGAACCACTGTGAGATTTCTTTTTTCTCAATTAGTGCGTCAGAACGCCAGCCACGACCATCAATAACTTGTTCATTGGCCAGTACGGTTTGATCAACTGGATCCCAATTAACGATGGCGTTTTTCTTATAAACCAGGCCTTTTTCAAATAACTTAACAAATAGCCATTGCTCCCAACGGTAGTATTCTGGGTGACAGGTTGCCAACTCACGAGACCAGTCGTAACCAAACCCAAGCTCTGTTAATTGCTGGCGCATGTAGTCCGTATTTTCATAAGTCCACTTAGC
>JGI26250J51715_1000414_pt1 | contig 13495 bp, 8 predicted proteins | sample SaaInlV_150m_DNA_4_FD_51715 | JGI IMG/M metagenome (IMG submission 51715) | reverse complement strand
GTCTGGATTGCTTGGGTTGCGTTTTTTACGATATTTAGAAATGCCTGAATGAGCATATTCCGGTCAGCATTAATCAATGGAATACTGGGGTCATAGTCTTGTTGAATAGTAATATGGTTGTTTTCAGATTGGACGAGTTGTCGAACACGGTTAAGAATTTCATGAATATTTAAGGCTTCTTTTTTAGGGGGGGTATTGGGGCCGAGCATTTTATCCATGAGTTCTTGCATACGATCAGATTCAGAAATAATAATTTGCGTATATTCCTTGAGTTCTGGGAGGCTGAGTTCATCATGGAGTAATTGTGCGGCACCCCGTAAACCGCCTAATGGGTTTTTTATTTCGTGTGCTAAACCACGAACGAGCATGCGATTAGTATTTTGCTGGGCAAATAACTGTTCTTCTTTCGTGAAGCGTAAATGCTTGTCAATTTGCAGTAATTCGACAATAACCCCGATGGATTGAGAGGCTTCCATTAAGGGGGAGATATTAAAATTAATAGTTATGGCTTGGCCAGAAAGATGCAACGATATCTCCCGATTCACCAAGGTGTTACCGGTGTTGTGACAATGTTGCAGATCTTTTGTTATCCTTAAATCAGGATCGTTAAAAAGCTGTTCGATGGAGTGACCGATGAGGTGGCGTGCGCTGTCGGCAAATAAAATTTCACCGGCGCTATTGATGTACGTAAGTTTCAGATCGTTATCAAATAACATGATCGTTTCGCTGAGATGATCAAGAATTTTTTGGTGCACGCTGTTACGATTTCCGCTAGAGGGTTAAGGGTCTATTTAATAAAGAGCAATTAATGTACCAATGTTATATTTTCCTTAAGTAGCCGTTTTAAGTGATTGTTTTCTAAGTGAGTAAAAGATAACTAGAACCATTAAATAAATAATGTGGTGCAGTTTAATTTCATTATAAACAAAAAACGCCCCAAAAAGGGGCGTTTTTGTAAAGCAATACAACCGATCCGGAAGTCCGGATCGGTTAGGGTCGGATCTTACAAACTGTAATACATATCAAACTCAGCAGGATGCGTTGCCATACGTAGACGTGTGACTTCTTCCATTTTAAGTTCAATATAGGCATCAATCATGTCGTCATCGAAAACACCGCCCGCTGTTAAGAAACTGCGGTCTTCATCCAGTGCTTTTAAAGCTTCATCAAAAGAGAATGCGACTTGAGGGATTTGTGCTTCTTCCTCAGGAGATAAGTCGTATAAATCTTTATCCGATGCATCGCCCGGGTGAATTTGGTTTTGAATGCCGTCAAGGCCGGCCATTAACATAGCAGCAAAAGCTAGGTATGGGTTAGCCGTTGAGTCACCAAAACGAATTTCTAAACGACGCGCTTTAGCCGGTGTATGTGGAATACGAATAGACGCTGAACGGTTACGTGAAGAATAAGCCAACATAACCGGTGCTTCAAAGCCAGGAATCAGGCGTTTGTAGCTGTTGGTTGATGCGTTTGCAAAAGCGTTAATCGCTTTAGCGTGCTTAATAATACCGCCAATGTAGAAAAGAGCCGTTTCAGAAAGGCCGCCGTAGAGGTCGCCTGCAAAGATGTTATCGCCATCTTTTGATAGTGATTGGTGAACGTGCATACCGTTACCGTTATCGCCAACTAAAGGCTTAGGCATAAAGGTTGCTGTTTTGCCGTAAGCGTGGGCGATGTTTTGCACGACATATTTAAGTTCGAGTACTTCGTCTGCTTTGTTGACCATGGTGTTAAACAAAGAGCCAATTTCACATTGTCCCGCTGTACCCACTTCGTGGTGATGTACTTCAGTGGTTTGACCCATCGCTTCAAGCGTTAAACACATGGCTGAACGAATATCTTGCAGTGAATCTACAGGAGGCACAGGAAAGTAACCGCCTTTGACCGCAGGACGGTGACCGGTGTTACCGTCTTCGAAGTGTTTGCCTGAGTTATAAGCGGCTTCTTCAGAATCAACTTTGAAGAAAGTATCGCCCATGTCGTCAGCCCATTTGACGTCATCAAAAACGAAAAATTCGTTTTCAGGGCCAAAGTAAGCCGTGTCAGCGATGCCGGTTGAAGTCATATAGGCTTCAGCGCGTTTAGCGATAGAGCGAGGGTCACGGTTGTAACCTTGCATGTCGCTTGGCTCGATGATGTCACAACGCAAAATCATCGTGGTGTCGTCGAAAAAAGGATCCAGTTTGGCAGAAGCTGCCTCTGGCATAAGAATCATGTCTGATTCGTTGATGCCTTTCCAGCCGGCAACCGATGAACCGTCAAACATTTTGCCATCTTCAAAGGTGTCTTCATCAATAGTGTGAGCGGGAACAGTTACATGCTGTTCTTTACCGCGGGTATCAGCAAAACGAAAATCAATGAATTTAACATCGTTTTCTCTGATCATTTCAAGAGCTTTTTGTACGGACATTTACTTCCTCTCCTAAACTTAAATGGTTGTTTTATATAGTTGATTATTCGTCCGCACTGATATTCACTACGACGAATAGTCCGTTAAGATACCAGTTTTGCTTTAAAAATAAAAGGTTTCGTTGACCTTCTGAGGGAGGGGATGAAAAAGGGCCGAGGATAGGGCGGGGTAGCCGTCTAATGAAAACATCGGGGTTATTGCTAAGCTGTTGATTTTGTTATTAAATAATCGTTATGGTCGGGAGGTGCGACGGGCAGGCTGAAAAAAAGTGGTGGCGGCGTTAAAAGACTCGTGCTTTAAAAAAGGCTGAGCCGTATTGGGGAAGGCAGGTGCAAGGTAAAAAGCTTGGGGCAAAAAAAACGGGGCATAAAGCCCCGTTCAAATTTCATCAACTTTAGGAAAAAGTCTTAGAAAGTAATTACGAGATCGGTAGAAACTAAGAACTGATCGTCGCCGCCATCAAATGCATCTGCGCTGCTCCAGTCGTAACGCACTTCAGGACGAACTTTTAACCAATCGGTTACGCTGTAGTTGACACCACCGGTAATTCCGTAATAGTCAGCTTGACCATTTCCAATTCGGTCACCGTCTTGGAACCATTCGCCGCGAACCGCAACGCCAAGAGTATCGCTGACATCATAAGTGATGTAACTGTTAATACCGTACCAGTTATTAGTAACCACGCCAGCTGCATTTTCTTCTTCACCTTGGTCGTGTTGGATTAACAAATGTAAGCTATCACTGAAATCGTGTGTGGCAACAACGCTGTAAACCCAGCGCTCAGCAGAAGTAGAAGTACCATCAACGTCACCTACGACAGCAGCAACGGTTAGGCTGGTTGCGCCATCGGCACTGGTCCAGTCTGCGCCACCGATGTAACTCCATGCGTCATCAGCAACTGAGTCGAAGTTGTCCCAACCATTAACCGCACCGGCGCGAAAGTTAATGCTGTCAGTCAATGCTGTTTCAGCTAAGAAACCGGTATGTGTGAACGGTTCGCCGTATTGCATGGTGTAAGCATGGGTGTAGAAGAAGTTATCTGGAGACGTTACCACTTCATTACCGATAATAGTGTAGAAATGACCGGCTTTGATGGTTACGCCGTTGCCGATAGGGGCATACAATTCAGCATAAACCTGTGGAATAGCGATATCGTAACGACTTGACATGCTGTCAAATATTTTGGTATCTAAACCTTCCGCTTGAGCGCCTTGCATTGGGTCGGTACCAAACATAACGTCGGCACGAAAACCTAAATCGTAGTTGTCGCCCGCTGTCGCTTCTTCCGAAATGAACAGGTTAAGTTGGTTCATTTGGAATTCAAGATCACGGTTAGAAAAGGTCACAGGGCCGTTGGTATTGTCAGCTGGATCGTTGGCGTTCCAAGAAAAACCCGCAGAAACCCAACCACCGAAATCAATACCCAGGTCTTGGGTGATTTTAGTGCCGTTAATGTCAGTACCGGTCAGTGCTTCAACTGCACCACCCGCCGATGCCGTGCCGCTGGCTGCTAAAAAGCAACCGGCTATNGCCGACGTGAGTAACTGTTTTTTCATGTCTCCCCCTAGGAGTTAATTAAAAAAAAGATGATTTAAAATCTAAATTAAGTTCATAAATCCATGATTTATCGCTTAAAGCGACTATAACAGGTTTTAAAAAAAAGAAAAGATTTTTGTTCTAAAAAAGACACAGTCGTTGCTTTATTGCAACAAGCGAGTCATGAGATGAGGCGGTCCTTGGGTTTACAGGGCCTGAGGGGTATGGCTTGTTGTATTTATGCACTAAAAAAGTGCCTATCGAGGGGCGTGCCGATCTAAAAGAGTGCGTGCCGGGTTGTTTCGTGAGTTGGCTGGGTCAGATATAGGGGTTTCTTAGATGGATAAGTACTTGTAAGTAAAAGGTATTTTGTCTTTTTTTCTTTTTTGGCAAGATATTTGCTCAAGAGTTAACTGATATTAAATCGTAAGGAGAGTTTTAGATGAAATTGATTACAGCAATAATTAAACCTTTCAAACTAGATGATGTCCGTGAGGCTTTGTCTGAGGTTGGGGTTTCTGGGGTAACGGTGACTGAAGTGAAAGGCTTTGGACGTCAGAAAGGCCATACAGAGCTTTATCGGGGAGCGGAATATGTCGTTGATTTTTTACCTAAAGTGAAGCTGGAAGCCGCTGTTGCAGATGATTTGGTTCAAGTCGCTGTGGAGGCTATTTCACAAACTGCCAATACTGGCAAGATTGGTGACGGTAAGGTTTTTGTGAGTGCACTTGAACAAGTGGTACGTATTCGTACCGGTGAAACAGGTGAAGAAGCCCTGTAAGCAGATTTAGTAATACTATTAATGGTGAGGTATATATTGTGGAACAAGTAATTGAATTAAGTTATGCCCTGGACACGTTTTATTTTTTAGTGATGGGTGCCTTTGTAATGTGGATGGCGGCTGGTTTTTCTATGCTGGAGGCAGGCCTGGTCCGTTCTAAAAATACAACAGAAATTTTAACCAAGAATGTGTGCTTATTCGCTATCGCCTGTACGATGTATATGTTATGCGGTTATAACATTATGTATCCGGGTGAGGCGGTCAATAGTTTCTGGCCGGGCGTGAGTTTCTTATTAGGCGGCGATAATGCTGCAGCCGATGTGATCGCGAGTAATGGTGATACTTACTATTCCGGCATGTCAGACTTTTTCTTTCAGGTTGTTTTTGTCGCCACCGCGATGTCAATTGTTTCAGGTGCCGTAGCTGAGCGAATGAAACTCTGGTCATTTCTGATTTTTTGTGTTTTCTTAACGGGTTTTATTTATCCTCTGCAAGGGTATTGGAAATGGGGCGGTGGTTTCTTAGATGCCTTAGGATTTCTTGATTTTGCCGGCTCAGGCGTGGTGCATTTATGTGGCGCGGCCGCAGCGTTTGCCGGGGTTTTATTGTTAGGACCTCGTTTGGGTAAATACGGTAAAAACGGTGAAATACACCCGATTCCGGGTAGTAATATGCCATTAGCAACATTGGGAACTTTTATTCTTTGGTTAGGCTGGTTTGGATTCAACGGTGGTTCAGAACTTAAAGTGACTGATGTTGCTGAAGCTAATGCTGTCGCGTTAGTTTTTGTTAATACCAATGCAGCGGCAGCCGGCGGCGTGATTGCAGCACTGCTGACTTCTCAGTTGATGTTTGGTAAAGCAGATTTGACGATGGTCTTAAATGGTGCTTTGGCAGGCTTAGTTGCTATTACCGCAGAACCCTTAACGCCTACACCGTTACTGGCAACCGGTATCGGTATGGTCGGTGGTATATTGGTAGTCTTTTCGATTGTTAATCTGGATAAACTTAAAATTGATGATCCTGTCGGTGCGATTTCGGTGCACGGTGTGGTCGGTATGTGGGGGCTGTTGGCTGTGTGTCTCTCTAATCCCGATGCAACCTTTAAAGCACAGATGATTGGTTTAGGCACTATTTTAGGCTTTGTATTGGTCAGTAGCTTGATTGTCTGGAGCATTATTAAAGCGGTAATAGGTATTCGGGTGACTGAAGAGCAAGAGCATCAAGGGGTTGATTACTCTGAGTGTGGTGTGGAAGCTTATCCGGAATTTACTGATTCGGGTAAATTATAAAAACTGTTGTAAAGTGAGTGAAAAACGGGTGCTTAAGGCACCCGTTTTTTTTTGCGCGATTGTTTAGGGGTTTGCGTTGAAAATCATGGAAACGGCGCGTTAGCGTCGTGGATATTTTTAGTCCTCGATGAGTCGAGAGCTAGGATCAATCGGGGCGGACTTGTAGACGCTTTTTCGGCGAATAAATAATTGATTACGACTGGATCAGGAAATACGCTAGCACGAAGTTACTTATGAGCAATATGCTGGCAACGGCTTTCCAGAAAATAAGCGGGTTTTTTTGGGCGAGTGGAAGATGAGAGGTTCCGGTCAGAGCGGCGGGATTAGGGTGTTTCAGGTCATAAATAAATTCAGACAGCTGTTCGTAGCGCATTTGAGGGTTAATGGTGGTTGCTTTTTTAAGGGTAATATCTATCCATAACGGGATCATCGGGTTGTGATGAAAGCTAGAAACATAGCTTAGTTTAGACAGGTTCATTTTAGTGGGTTTTTCAGGCATGTCCTTACCATAGGGCAAGTGTCCGGTGAGCATTTCATAAGTGATAACGCCTAATGAATAAAGATCTGAATTAACCGAGCCGCGGTGATTAAAATGGTACTCGGGCGCGGTATAGTTCAGTGTGCCGAGAATGTTCTTTTCCTTGTGCAATTCCAGAGGCGTTATTTCCTCAATACCGGCAATTTTAACCGAACCAAAGTCAATTATTTTGACCGCTCCGGTGTTGTCAATCATAATGTTTTCAGGCTTCAGGTCTTGATGAAGCATTTCCATGTGGTGCATAGCATGCAGTCCATGAATAATTTGGTTAATGATTTGAATGACCTCTTTGATGTCGGGTTTGGGGTGGTTTGTTATCCAGTCGCGCAGCGTCATGCCCTCTAAGAATTCAGTGACATAATAGATGCAGCTTTTAGGTCGGTCGGGCTCTAGTATGGTGAGTAAGTTTTTATGATTAACGCGCTTTCCCGCCCATTCCTCATGGAGGAAATGCTCTATATAATGAGGGTCGTCTTCATAAAGAACAGAAGGTGATTTTAAGATAACCCGAGTGTCTGTTTGCGTGTCATAGGCTTGATAGATTTGGGTTCGTTTATTGGCGTGTAATTCTTTTTCAATGCGGTAGCCGTCAAGGATCATGCCCGGGTCAAGAAAAGGGGGGAAGGGCAGGTTTTTGTGTTGTTTCAGAATTTCGTCTTTGGCAACGGTTGGCAGTGAGTCAATGCGAAGAACTTGGCAGGTTAAATTATCATCGCTGTGATTGGCATTGGCTTTTTCAATAAGTTGGTCGGCGGCCTCTTGTGGGGTGTTGTGTTTTTTTACGATCTTTTTAATCGTTTTGTCATCAATAAAGTCATGAACGCCATCGGTCGTCAGAATAAAGGTGTCGTCTTTCAGTAGCGTAGTGGTGCGGTGGTCAACATCGAGCCGCGGTTCAATGCCCATGGCGCGGTTGAGATAATTTTTTTCTTCGGAAACCCAGATCCGATGGTCGCGGGTGAGTTGTTCCAGCGTACCATCACGTAGGCGATAAATACGTGAATCTCCGATGTGAAAAATATGGGCCGTATTAGATTTGAGGATGAGAATACTCAGGGTGCTGACCATTCCTTTGCTGGATTGATATTTAGATTGCCCTTGGCTATAGAGCCATGTGTTAGTGGCCGACAAGATTTGCTGGCAGGATTTCATGACCGACCAGCTTTCAGGTGTGCTGTAGTAGTCGCTTAAAAAACCAATGACACAAGCATGACTGGCTCTTTTGCCGGCATCGCTGGTGCTCATGCCATCGGCAATAACAACGCTGGCCCCTTTAAGGGTCAGTTGAGGCTCTGTGGGTTCCGCGTAGCCATAAAAGTCTTCATTGTCGGTCTTAATGCCAGCTTCACTGCGTTGGCCCAGAGTGATCTTAAGTGAGTTTTTACGCATGTATTAGGGTGCGAGTTTCATTTTTTTAAACCATTATAAGACCTGCAGTGTCGCGGTATTTATTTAATTTGGACTCTGTTTGGAAATATCGATCATATGCACCGTACCATCAGGCATGACTTCGGTCATTTGTCCTTTGGGNTCTTTGAGCACGAGGGCAATGAGAATGAAGGTTAACAAACCGATGGCGCCAATGGCCATAAAGAAGGTGCTTGGAGCAACAATAGACAGCACAATTAAAAACAGAACGCCGCCAATGTTGCCAAAGGCACCGGTCATGCCGGCGATTTGTCCAGTCATTCGGCGTTGGATGAGAGGTACCATGGCGAAAACAGCGCCCGATCCGCTTTGGGAAAAAAGGCCGCCAATAATGGTTCCGGTAACGAAAACCCACAGTGGCCAGTCGGGGGTGAATTGCCCAAGGCCCAAGAAAGTAACAGAAACACCGGCGGTTGCAATGACGAGTGTTATTTTTCGGCCAATCTTATCGCTTAGCCAGCCCCCTGCTGGGCGGGCAAAAAGGTTGATCACCGGATAAATGCCGGCTAACAAGCCTGCTGTAATAGGCTCAACGTGGAAGTTATCAACATAAAATAACGGCAGCATTGAGACGACAGCGAGTTCAGTACCAAAAGTGAGTAAGTAGCAAAAGTTTAGCGTGGCGACCTGGCTAAATGAATAGCATTGATGTTCGGGTGGGGCGGTATGGAAGAGCGATTTATTGATTTGGATAACCTTAAATGTTTGATAACAGTAGACTAGGGCCAGTAATCCGTAGGCGCTGTAGGCGGTTACCGGAGATAGCCAATGCATTTTATCGGCGAGTTTCCAGATAATGGCTGCTAAGGTTAAGTACAGAGGAAGGTTCATCAAGGCATAGAGCAATAAATCCTTTTTGCTGCTGACTTCCATGCCACCGGTTTTTTTAGGGCGGAAATAAGTAGAGCCTTTGGGGGTATTGGNCACACTGAAGAAATAAATAATGCCGTATAAAATAGCCAGACTACCGGTGCTAGCAATNGCGTAGCGCCAGCCGTCAACACCGCCAAAATACAGTGTTAAGGCAGGTAACATGAGGGCAGCACCNGCAGAGCCAAAGTTTCCCCAGCCGCCATAAATACCTTGGGCGATACCGGTTTGACGGGCGGGAAACCATTCTGAGATCATTCGGATACCGACCACAAACCCGGCGCCAACAAATCCTAGAAAGAAACGGATAATAGCCAGTTGTTGGTAGTTTTGTGCACAGGCAAAGCCGATGGAGACGATTCCGCCTACAATAAGGATGCTGGAGAATAATTGTTTAGGGCCGTATTTGTCGACCAAGATGCCGACAATAATGCGTGCTGGAATGGTGAAGGCAACATTGAGGATGAGTAGGACTTTGATTTCTTGATCACTGATGCTCATGCTGTCTCGAATAAAGGCGAGCAGGGGGGCGTGTGAGAACCAAACCATAAAACTTAAAAAGAAGGCAAACCAGGTGAGGTGTAAGGTTTTTATTTTCGGATCACGAAATTTAAATAAATTGAATTGTTGGTCAGACATGTTTTTCCTTTGATTAGAAGCCTTTTGATGTTGAATGAAAGCAACAATCACGCCAGTTGTTATGTTTGAGTGCTAATCAATGGTTTGCTCTGCAATACTTAGCGGCGGTGGTCATAATTGACCCAAAAATGAACTTAGTTCTGTTTTTTTGGTGCGGNTACTGTCAGTGCGCTAGGTGATTCGTTGAGGTTGAAGGGTGTTGATGGTCGGCAAGGTAGGTAAAAAAACAGGATTTGTTTGAAAGGCGGGGGTTATCGAGTCGCAGCGTGAGGCTATGGAAAGAGGGTGCGGGCTCATCTTCATTAGGTCAAGTGGCTGGAATACCGCTAGTTGGCGTACTATCGGTGTTCTGATCAGAGGTCATTTGATTGTTTAGTGATATCTTTTTTCTAAAAAAGAACGTTTAGAGGCTACCAGCGGCGTTGGTAGTCTCTAAACGTCAGTTGAGGTTGGATCGGTCTCACCCTAAAAAGCTTTATTGTCGGCTTGGGTGCTCGTATTGCTGCGTTATTTTTATCAGGAGCGATAGCGCAGTATTATTTGTGTGACATCCAATGACCGTTTAAAGGGGCTGTTTTTACTTAATCTTTAGAAATATCAATCATATGTACTGTGCCATCGGGCATGATTTCAGCCATTTGTCCTTTAGGTTCTTTTAGAACAAGGGTAACGAGGATTAACGTGGTTAAGCCCATAGCGCCAATGACCATAAAGAAAGTGCCCGGTGCGACAAAGGATAAAACAGTTAAAAACATGACGCCGCCAATATTGCCAAAGGCACCCGTCATGCCGGCGATTTGTCCGGTCATTCGACGTTGTATTAAGGGTACCATCGCGTAAACGGCACCGGATCCGCCTTTAGAGAAAATACCGCCAATAATGGTTCCGGTAACGACAACCCAAAGCGGCCAGTCAGAAGTAAACTGTCCAAGGCTTAAGAAGGTGGCGGAAATACCTAGGGTGGCGATAACGAGGGTGATTTTCCGGCCTATTTTATCGCTCAACCAGCCTCCGGCCGGGCGGGCAAAGAGATTGATTACCGGGTAAATTCCGGCTAATAAGCCGGCCAAAATAGGGTCAAGATCAAAATGGTCGACATAAAATAAAGGGAGCATGGAAACCACAGCCAGTTCGGTGCCAAATGTTAACAGGTAGCATAGGTTAAGGATTGCAACTTGGCTGAATGAGTAGCGTAATAGCTCTGGGGGTTGCTCTGTGAGTATGGGTTTGTTGACCTGAATGACTTTCCAAGTTTGATAGAGGTAGAGGATCGTCAGAAGCCCGTAACCACTGTACGCGGCTAGAGGGGGGAGCCAGTGCATTTTATCCGTCAGTTTCCAGATCAGTACGGCCAATGTTAAATACATGGGCAGATTCATGAGGATGTATAACAACAGGTCTTTTTTGCTGCTGACTTCCATGGCGCCGGTTTTTTTAGGGCGGAAATAAGTAGATCCTTTGGGGGTGTTGGACACACTGAAGTAATAAATAATGCCGTATAAAATGGCAATGCAGCCGGTCGTTGTAATGGCATAGCGCCAACCGTCATCGCCGCCAAAATGTAGGCTGAGGGCGGGTAAGATAAGGGCGGCACCNGCAGAACCGAAGTTGCCCCAGCCGCCATAAATACCTTGGGCAATACCGGTTTGCCGGGCCGGAAACCATTCTGAGATCATTCGGATTCCGACCACAAAACCGGCGCCGATAAATCCCAGAAAGAAACGAATAATAGCCAGTTGTTGGTAGTTTTGTGCACTGGCGAAGCCGATGGAGACTATCCCGCCTAAAATAAGGATGCTGGAGAATAATTGTTTAGGGCCGTATTTGTCGACCAAGATGCCGACAATAATGCGCGCTGGAATGGTGAAGGCAACATTGAGGATGAGTAGGACTTTGATTTCTTGATCACTGAGTCCCATGCTGTCTCGAATAAAGGCGAGCAGCGGGGCGTGTGAGAACCAAACCATAAAGCTGATAAAAAAAGCAAACCAAGTGAGGTGTAAGGTTCTTATTTTAGGGTCGCGAATTTTAAATAAATTGAATTGGGCACTGGACATGAATGTTCTTTAGTAGGAGAGAAAATATAAATAAAGCAACAACCATGCCAGTTATTTGGTTTCTAGGTGCGTTGTGGAGGTGCGGTGAGTGAAAATGGCGGAATGTGAGCGGAGTTGCTGGGAAAACAGGGTTTATTTTAGTTTGTGCTGGGAATGCGTTGAGAAAAGAAGGGAAGCAAAGTCGTTTAAAAATTGAAGTCTCCTTGAGACTCAATAAGTTAAACGACTTTAACCATCTCGCAGAGTAGTATAGATTATACTGTTTAAAGTTTAAATAGAGTATATTTTTTAAAGAGAATATACTTAATGTTTATAATAAGGTGGGTCAGCTATGGATAAATTTACTTGTATTCATGTTTTTGGTCGTATTGTTGAGTTAGGTAGTTTTATTGCGGTCGCTCGGGAACGTAAACTCTCAGCGATGATGATCAGCAAATATATTGCCCAGTTAGAACGAGAGTTGGGGGTTAGTTTATTAAANAGAACNACGCGTCAGATAAGTTTAACNGAAGCAGGGGAGCGNTTTTATCGCCAAAGCAAGTCTATTTTGGAAGATTTATCNGGTCTTGAAGAGCAAACACGTGAGCTCGGACATACGGTTAAGGGGACGCTTCGTATCGTTGCGCCGATTGATTTCGGTAGTACGCAGTTGGTACCGATCGTGGCCGCCTATCAAGCCATCTATCCAGACGTTAAAGTGAGTTTAGTGCTGGACAATGGAGTGATTAATTTGGCGGCGGGTAATTTTGATTGTGCTATTCGCGTCACGGATATGCCAGAGCCTAGTTTAGTGGCCAGAAAAATAACGGAGACGCCGTTATGTCTGTTTGCAGCGCCGGATTATTTGAGCCGTCAGGGCAGACCGCAAACGATTGATGATTTAAAGCAGCATCAATGTTTGCATTATCTGAATACGCCGCATGGTGATTATTGGCTTTTTAATCAGGGCAAGCGGGCAAGAAAAATACGTTTAGAGTGGTGTTTTGGTTGTAATAACAGTCGTGCGTTGGGTGAGGCGGCAACATTAGGGTTGGGTATTGTTCAGGCGCCTGAATTGTTTTTACGTCATTTGATTGAATCAGGAGCGGTTGAGGAAATTTTACCGGCCATGCGACCCGATTCTATCCCTGTTTACGCAACTTACCTGCAACGTAAGTTTATCCCGAGTAAGTTATCGACCTTTGTTAATTTTTTGGTTGAATATTTTCAATCAACGCCGCAACGTGCGGGCTAGATAAGGTCTTTAAAAATGCGGTGAGTTGGTTGATTTCGTCTTTGCTTAAGTGTAGGGGTTGAATAAGGGGCGAGAGTTGGGGGTTGGCTATTCCGCCGTTATTGTAAAAATGAATGACCAGTTCTAACGAGTTGACTCTGCCGTTATGCATATAGGGTTTTGTCAGTGCGATATTTCTAAGTGTGGGGGTTTTGTAACGCCCGCGATCGGTGGGGTTGCCGGTGATTTCAAAACGCCCAAGGTCGCGTTTTTTTAAGTCCAGTACGTTGGTTTTATGGCCACGAGTACCTATGCCGGTATTATGAAAGTGTTGGTCGGTTAGAAGGGCTGTTTCCTGATTAAGGGTGTGGCAACGAATACAGTTCGCCTTACCGGAAAAGAGGCTAAAGCCTTTCTTAGCCATTTGATTAATTGCCTTTTCTTGATGGCCGTAATACCAGCGGTCAAAAGGGGAGTCGGCAGCTATTAATGTTCTTTCAAAGCTGGCAATAGCCTGGCCAAGGGTTGTTTTTGAAGGCGGCGCTTTGAAGGCTTTGTTAAAGGCTTGTCGGTACTGAGGAATCTGATTGATTTTAGCAATAACAGCATCTGGGCTGGGGTTGGCCATCTCGCGGTGATTTAACAGCGGCCCCCAGGCTTGTTCTTCGAGTGTTTTGGCGCGGCCATCATGAAACAGTGGGGTTAAGTAGCCGACATTAAGTAAGGTCGGG
>JGI26250J51715_1000412_pt1 | contig 13575 bp, 11 predicted proteins | sample SaaInlV_150m_DNA_4_FD_51715 | JGI IMG/M metagenome (IMG submission 51715) | reverse complement strand
AAACCCAGTATGTTCTTTGCTGTACCACGCGTATATAACAGAATTTATGAGCGGCTCAGAGGACAAATGAAGGAAAAACCAGGTTTCATCCGCGCTCTTTTTTACGGAGGTCTCAAACAGGCCAAGCGGGAAAGAGAAGGAGAAACTCTTGGATTTTTGGATAATTTAACACTTACGCTGGCACGTAAGATTATTTTCAAAAAAATATTAAACCGCTTTGGTGGTAATTTACGGATTGCCGTCAGCGGTGCCAGCGCTTTGAGTCCTGCGGTTGCGGAATTTGTCAATGATATCGGTATCAGTGTTTATGAAGGTTATGGGCTCAGTGAAAATACTGCTGCTCTTTCAGTTAATTATCCTGGTGCAAGACGTTTTGGCTCAGTCGGAAAACCACTGCCTGGAGTACGTATCGAAATTGACAAATCAGTTGAAGGCAGCAAAGAAGAAGACGGTGAAGTTTTGGCTTATGGTGAAAATATCATGCTTGGTTATCATAACCTGCCTGANAAAACTAAAGAAAGNATCACNGAAGAAGGAGGCCTGCGTACAGGTGACCTTGGGCATTTAGACGCAGATGGTTATCTTTATATCACCGGACGTGTAAAGGAGCAGTACAAGCTTGAAAATGGCAAGTATGTAGCTCCCGCGCCTTTGGAAGAATCTTTAAAACTTAGCGCGTATATTGATCAAGTGATGCTTTACGGTTTCAATCGTCAACACAATGTGGCTTTGATTGTTGCGGCAATGCCTGCAGTGGAACAATATGCTGAGGGGCTTGGGATTTCCGGAAGTGCTGAAAGTATACTAAATGAACCGCGTATCCGGCAACTGTTCAAGGAGCAACTCGAGCGTTATGGAAAAGATTTTAAAGGATTTGAACGTCCGCAAAACTTTGCTTTGCTTTCAGAAGAGTGGGGTATCGACAACGGACTGCTTACGCCAACGTTGAAACTTAAACGTGAGGTGGTGGAAGAGCAGTTCAAAGCACAGATCGATTCGCTATTTTCTTAAGACTTGCGGTGTGTTTCGTCTTGTGATTTGACCGCCTTTGCTGTTATTCTAGGTGCTTTTGAGCTCTTCTTTAAGTCATGCAAATTCAAGTTTCCAATCTGCACAAAAGCTACCTAGACGGTGAAGGACGCAAGCTGCACATTTTACGCGGTCTCAATTTTGAAGTAGAATCGGGTTCTACAGTTGCAATCCTCGGAGCATCTGGAACCGGTAAAAGCACATTTCTTCATACACTCGGTACCCTCGAAGCAATTGACGAAGGGCAGTTGTGGCTTGACGGCAGTGATTTGAGCAACTTTTCCCGTGATCAAGCCGCACAATTCAGAAATGAAAAAGTCGGTTTTATTTTCCAGTTTCACCAATTACTGCAGGATTTTACTGCACTGGAAAATGTGATGATCCCCCAGTTGATGAAAGGTAGCAGTTCCACAGTTGTGCGTAAAAACGCTCTTGATCTGCTGCAGAGAGTAGGACTTGGTGAGCGCACCGCACATAAACCGGCACAGCTTTCCGGTGGTGAGCAGCAGCGAGTAGCGATTGCACGGGCCTTGGTTAATCGACCCCGGATCATACTTGCTGATGAACCAACAGGAAATCTTGATGAAGAAACGAGTGCTCAAATCATGGAAATCTTGCTGCGCTTAAATCGAGAAAATGAAACGACACTTGTAATGATTACACACAACACCAGCCTTGCGTCAGACATGCATTATCAGCATAAAATGGAAAATGGACAATTACATTTGCTTCCGAATGCATAATATTTTCCTCAAGAAAACCGCTGCTCTGTCTGACCCCTGCTTCTTCCAAACCTGATGTACACCCTTTCTGCTGTTCCTCGAATTTTAGTAACGTTTGTTTTTCTCGGCGTTTTCTTTTCAAGCGTTATTCCTCATTCTATAAGTGCGCAAAGTACGGAGTCTGGGGACTTGTCTGCGCGTATTGCTGAAATTGAAATAAAAGGTACCTCTGAACTTGAATCCTCACAGATCATGTTTTTGATTGAAAGTCAGGTTGGCGATGTTTTGGACCGCAAAATAATTCGCAGAGATATTCACTCCATTTATAAAATGAAATTGTATGATGATGTTCAGGCGGAAGTGAAAGAACTGGACTCAGTCGAATTCGGAGAAAAAGCCTACCTGCTGCGTTATGTGGTCAAGGAACGTCCAAGATTGGCCGAGATTAAACTGAAAGATGTACTATTGGTTGAACGCACGGAAATTGAAGAAAAAATGACCCTGCTCCAGTACGATCCTTACGATCCTGAAAAAATCGCCCTCAATGAGCAGATTATTTTGGAACATTACCGCAGTGAGGGTTATCCACGGGTAAGAGTGAACACCATAATTGAAACTGTTGATACTGATCCGGAAAATCCTGTGGAGAGGTTCAGAGTAGTTTTTGAACTGGATGAAGCACCGCGTGTTTATCTGACGGATATTTACGTGAGCGGAACAAAATATTATTCTGAACTCGATATTAAACGTTTCATTTTGAGTTCCGAAATAGATTGTGTTTCATGGGCTAATCAATCAGGGCTTTTCCGTGAAGAAATGATTAACCAGGATTTGTCTCTGATAACTCAGCATTATCTGAAAAAAGGTTACATCAAAGTNTTTATAGATAAGCCTGAGGTGACCTTAATTCACAATCCGGATTACAGCCGTGTTGATGTAAGATTGAATGTTGCTGAGGGCGATCAGTATTATACCGGAAAGGTTCAGTTTTCNGGAGATGTTCTTGGTGATCAAGAGAAACTAAAAGAAAACCTGTTACTGGAAGAAGGTGAAATTTATAATCCATTTTTACAGAACAGGGATCGTTCCGGAATTAGTGAAATTTATCATGAACGGGGATATGCCTTTGTCAGGGTTATTCCGGAAACAGTTATTGATGAGGAAACAAAAATTGTTGATGTTACTTTCAGGATAGTAAAAGGTGAAAAAGCATATATTGGCCGTTTGGAAATTGCAGGTAATGTAGAAACGCGTGATCATGTGATTCGCAGGGAATTTGAAGTGCAGGAAGATGAACTGTTTAACGGTAAGAAACTGCTTCAAAGTCAACAGAACCTGAACCGTCTCGGATTTTTTCAATCCGGAGTTGTGCTTGAACGTTCGCCACGTGAACAGGAAAACAACATGCTGGACATCCTGGCACGTCTCAAAGAATCACAAACAGGAACTTTTCAGGCACAGATGGGCTATAGTGATTTTTCCGGTTTCAGCGGAGGAGTGACTATTTCAAAAGGTAACCTGCTTGGAACCGGTCGTACCTTACGTTTTAGTGCGCAGTTTGCTGAACAGAGTGTACAACAAAAATTTGATGCAACACTGATTGATCCAAGACTTTTTGATTCACAGGTTTCAGGTTCGATATTTTCATCAAGGAGCAAGATCCAGGATTCTACTGAATTTGAACGAGGAATAATCACAGAGAACAATTATGGTTTCAGTTTGGGGATGCCTTTGTATTTCCGTGATTTACGATTTGGTACACAAATCAGCGCGCTTGACCGTCTTTTTTCTGCATCCGACACAGATCTTTTCAAACGTTCTGTTTCACCGTCACTGACCTACAACACAGTCAATCATCCTGTCTTTCCAAGCGCGGGCATCAAGACTTCCATCCGCATGATTCAAACCGGAACGCCTTTCGGCGGAAATATCCAGTTGCGTGAATACCAGCTTCAGTACCAGCAGTTTTGGGCACTGAATCCGGATAACACTTTTATTTTGATGGCAAAAGGTCGCTTGGGTCTGCTGCAGGAACAGGGTTCTTCGCCGATACCTTCCGAAGACCGTTATCGTCTTGGCGGAATTGATTCAGTACGAGGTCACTTCTATTACAACATTTCCGGTCCGTATGGTTCAAGCGAACAACGGAACAATATCGCCTATCGTGTGATTACCGACGAACTTGGCTATCAGCAGACAAAAACTTATGACAGCAGAACTGTCGATTTAAACATAAGTGAACTACAGGAATTGAAAAGCGGAGGTGTTTCCTGAGAGAGTCTTTAATCTTGAGTTACTGTTTCCTCTCAGTCAAGATGAGAACAGTTTTGTCCGAGGGGTGCTCTTTTTGGACGCAGGAAACGTCAATGCAGAATCAAGGCAATACCAACTGCTGGGTGAAACAGAACCGGAATTTTTCGATTTACGCAAAAGTGCAGGTCTTGGTGTAAGAGTGATTACGCCAATGGGAGTCCTGCGTTTTGAGTATGGCTCCAAGTTGGATAAACGTCCCAGTGAAACACCAGACCGTTTTGAATTCACCGTCAGTGGTTTGTTTTAAGCAACATCCTCCTCAGTAATTGTAGACAGATAATTTCATGAATAGTCCACAAATTTCTTCTGCAATCCGGCAGCAAGTGCAGCAGGCACGTGAAGCGTCTCTCGTTTTGGCGAGTCTGGATAATTCTGCAAAAAATAAAATACTTCACGATCTTGCAAAATCTCTACGTGAAAACTCTGCGGAAATTTTAGCAGAGAATTCCAGAGATATGGTAGAGGCAGAAAAGATGCTGGAAAGTGGAGAACTGTCTGAGAGTGCCTGCAAACGTGTTTTGCTTAATGAAGACAAAATTGAGCAGATGGCGAAAAATTGTGAAAGTGTTGCTGCCTTAGCTGATCCTTCTGGACAAGTTTTGCAGGCGACACGACTGGACGAAGGTCTGGAACTCTTCCGTGTTTCTTGTCCGATTGGTGTTATACTGGTGATTTTTGAATCACGGCCGGATGTGGTGATTCAGATTTCTGCCTTAGCCTTAAAATCCGGAAATGCCGTAATTCTAAAAGGTGGTAAAGAAGCGCAAAATTCAAATCGCGTGCTGGCAGGTCTTATCCGTAAAACTTTGCTTGCCAGTAATTCTGCACCGGAAAATTCTGTCAGCCTGGTGGAAAGCCGGGATGAAGTAGCAGAACTGGTGAAAATGAGCGCGGAGCTTGATCTGATAATTCCTCGCGGCAGCAACGAACTGGTTCAGTATATTCAAAAAAATGCCCAGGTTCCCGTGTTGGGGCATGCTGACGGAATCTGTCACGTCTTTCTGGATGAGTCTGCAGATGAAGCAAAAAGCCTGGAAGTAACACTTGACTCAAAACTGGATTATCCGGCTGTTTGCAATGCATCCGAAACTTTGCTCGTTCATCAAAATTTTAGCGATGAACTGCTCGCCGATATTTTACGGAAAATGCAGGATGCCGGAGTAGAATTGAGGGTTTGTGCTGAAACTGAAAAACGTCTGCAGAATTTTCCGCAATTGAAACTGAAAAAGGCAGTTGAAGAAGACTGGAAAACTGAATACATTGATTTGATACTTTCGGTTAAATCTGTAAAATCCGCGGAAGCAGCAGTACAGCACATTAATCAGTATGGTTCAAAACATACTGATACAATTGTCACTGAAAACTCCGAATTGGCGGAATGGTTCATGAACACAGTAGACGCGGCGGGTGTTTTTTGGAACGCGTCCACACGATTTGCAGACGGTTTCCGTTATGGATTAGGTGCAGAAGTTGGAGTTAGTACAGGTAAAATCCATGCCCGTGGTCCTGTTGGTCTTGAGGGTCTGGTAATTTATAAATACAAACTGTATGGTAACGGTCATGGCGTTGGACGTTACAGCAACGCTAAGCGCGAACTGCTGCATGAGAATATTGTTGTGGAATGAGCTTTGAAAGTCTCTGCTGAATTTATTAAAAATTCATTTCAGGCAGGAAGCAACAACTCTTGCTTTTGTTAACATTACATTTAAGTAGATGACTAATTATTAAGGCATTATCATTTTTCGTAGAATATTAATTTTATCTCAGCAAAATTCAGCCGGAAAAGCTTTATGTATAAACTGCATTTAGATCGTGATTTAGGCCAAAACCTCTTTGTGGATGCGTCTAAAGAAATCAGGGACTGGATAGTAAACGCCATCGCGAACATTGTCATTGTAGACGGCATCATTGAGAAACACGAGTTTGTGGCGTTACAGGAAGCAATCGAATTGCTCGAAAGCCGTGATGAAGTTCATGACTTGATGAAAAAAGTAAAAGAACGCAATCTCTTTGAAGTAAAAGATATTAAGATGGAACAGGAATTTGCCATCAAAGTCTTCTTCTACCTTGCAGCAATTGCCGTCATTGACGGTAATCTCAAGAAAAGTGAAAATGAATTATTAAATACATGTGGAGCGTGTCTTGGACTCGATGATGATTTGGTACGTGCCGTCACACGTTGGTCAGTGAATCAAATGGAAATTAACCGTAAATTGAGTCTAGAGTTAAAAAGCAGTAATAAAGACCGCGACCGTATCATTGACAAGCTGTTGTTTATGGATTGATTAAGACAAACAACCAACTGAAAAAACTTGCTTTTCTGAGCCTTTTCTACTAAAATTCATGCAGATATTATCCTCTATTTGAATTAAATAAATTCACATCCTCTTTTTTTACAGACAATTATGTTTTACTGTTTGCGGACTTTTTTTATCCGGCTGTTTTCATTTTCTCCTGCATTTATCTTTTTAGCATTGTTGAGCGCTGCCGTTTCAGTGTCAGCACAATCTTATTTTGTGCCTCTCGAGAGAGGTGATTACACTGAGCGTGAAGAGCATCTCGCCTTTTCACCGGGCGTAAAACTATCAGGTGATTACAGATTCCGTACTTCAAAAATAAAATCAACAGCACTTCCTCTTTCACGCTCAGAAACAAACTCTCCGGAAGAGTTTTCTTTCGACCAGGATATACGCCTGCGTCTACGCTCAACCGTGCATAGGATAGTTTCCATTAACCTGGAACTTGCTACAAATCAGGAACCGCTTTATCAGTCTGATATCAGGGAATCCCGTAGTTCACGCACGACCGCTGCTGATTCACAGTCGGCAAATATCTACGCAAGACAATCGTATCTTGAACTAAACAGGAATCCGAATGAAGAGACAAAAATCGGCAAACAGGTAATCAACATCGGTGACCGGAAAGGCAAGGTCTTTGCCGGCATTCTCAGTGGTTATTCTCAACGCTGCAAAGCGGGGACTTGGTGTTATGAAATAGGCGGGATGAAACTTTCATCTGCGGATGGAGATTGGCTTTATTACTTTTCACTGGATTACCCTTTTTGGCATGAGGTCAATTCTCAGGGTGAAATCATCGATTCTTTGCGTATAGAAATGTTCCGGATAAAATACACCGAACACGATGTTCCGCTTGGTCTGAATAATGTGCCAGCAAATCGTCTCTCGAGCAGTACTCTCACCAGCCTCGAAAGCAGCGGGTTCACTTCAGGCAGTGCTTGTAACAGCAGTCTGAGTAGTTACACGCTGAATTCGGATTGTAAACCAATTTACTATAATGCAAACGAGCAGGAGTATTTTGGACTGCGCATGCAGTGGGAAACTCCAGTCTGGTCGGTATATGCGGATGTTGTTTCGAATCAGGGAAACCGCGATTATTACCGCTATGATGACCGACACAATCTTGACAAAAGAAAAATTTCCGGAGGTGCTGCGGAAATGGAACTCAATTGGAAAAAACCCGGAGAGCAATTTACGCTCATTGGTATGATGGCAAAAGGAGATGAACAGCTTGCTGACAGCAGCCGCAGTGGAGTAAATTATCAGCGTAGTTTGGATGGCTTTTTCGAAATATCTCCTGGAACCTACCGAGGTACTCAGTTTTATTTTAATGGAGGAAGCCCTGAGCTGAACAGCGGCACCGGCTTGGGACATTCAATAAATAATACTCAACTCGGCGGTTTCCGCTATCGCTATGATATTCCGGAAACAACCGCGGTTTATCGTTTAGGACTTTACGAATTGAAGCGTATCAAACCTGTACTTGACGCAAATGGTTCACAATCAAGTATGATAGGTGTTGAGTTGGATAACACCTTTACCATGCTCTATGCGGGGCATGCTAAAATAGACTGGATATCAACGCATTTCAGCCGGGAAGAGCTTTCAGTTATGATGATCAAACTGTGCCTACCGGAAATAAAGATATGATTTATCACTTCGCCGGACGTTTAACATACTCATTCTAAACTGTCGATTTTCAAACACAAAAGAGGGGACTATGAAACAAAAAAGAGTCGCGAAAATTGAACGCAAAACCAAAGAAACTGCTATTAAACTGGAACTCAATCTGGACGGAACCGGTAAAACAGACATCAAGAGTGGAATTGGTTTTTTGGACCACATGCTTGATTTGTGGGCATTTCACGGGATGTTTGACCTGAAATTAAAATGTGACGGTGATCTGGAAATTGACACACATCACACAACCGAAGATATTGCACTTGCCCTCGGCAGCGCACTGGCAGAGGCAGTTGGTGAAAAAAAGGGTATTTTTCGTTACGGTCATTCCTATGTGCCGATGGACGAAGCATTGATCAGAGCGGCTTTGGATTTGTCCGGCCGTCCCGAATTCGTCTTTCACGGTGAATTTACACAACCGACGATTGGTTATTTAGATACTCAGATGATAACCCATTTTTTTAAGTCACTGGCAGTTTCTTCGAAGATGACCCTGCACCTGTCAATTTTGTATGGAATCAACGATCATCACAAATGCGAAGGAATGTTCAAGTCAGTGGGACGTGCTTTGCGTGCTGCGGTTGAATCAGATCCCCGCCGCAAAGATGTGGTTTCTACAAAAGGAACTCTCTGAAGAGTATGAACGTAATCATTGATTACAAAGTAGGCAATCTGCATAATCTGAAAAACGCACTCGATTTTTCCGCTGTGGAAACTCAGCTCGTTTCTGTTGCAGATGAAGTCCGCAAAGCAGACAGAATCCTGCTGCCCGGAGTAGGTGCATTTGCGCCTGCAATGGAACAGTTGCGAAAGTCTGGAATGCTCGAGGCACTGCAGGAAAAAGTAAAGGCAGGAACTCCTTTACTGGGAATTTGCGTTGGTGCGCAATTACTGATGGATGAAAGTGAAGAAGACGGAACGCATGCCGGTCTGGGCTGGATTCCGGGCAAGGTGCAACGTTTTCAGCACCAGCTTAAAATTCCGCAAATGGGCTGGAATCAGGTTTCACAACAACAAGAAGATCCGCTTTTTGAGCAAGTTGCTGATGAGATGCACTTTTATTTCGTGCATTCCTACCATCTTCTTCCGGAAAACAGTGAGCATATTTTGGGACACAGCAATTACGGTTATGACTTTGCCTCAGTTGTGCGCAAAGACAATTTATGGGGAGTTCAGTTTCATCCGGAAAAAAGTCAGAATGCGGGACTGCAGTTGTTGAAAAATTTCTGTACTCTCACTTAGGAGTGTGTTGAAAACAGTTTTTAATTGTGTTTTCAGTCACATTGTTTAATTTTGATGGCTTTCGTAAATAATTGTAATTCCCGCGAAAGCGGGAATCCAGGAACTTGTAAGTATCTGAAATAATGGATTCCCGCTTTCGCAGGAATGACAAACAAGGGTGTCATGATGATTTTTACTGGTTCATCAATTTTAATTAATTTCAAAAAAACAAATAACCTTAATAAGAAAGAAAAAAAATGGCCTTAGAGCAAACATTTTCAATCATCAAACCTGACGGTGTACGTCGCAATCTTGTAGGAAAAATACTCAGCCGTTTTGAAGAAAACGAACTGCGAATTGTGGCACCAAAATGATTCACATGTCAAAAAGCGAAGCAGAGGGTTTTTATGCAGTTCATAGTGAGCGTCCTTTTTTCGGTGAACTAACTGAGTTTATGTGTTCCGGACCGGTTGTTGTCTCAATTCTGGAAGGCGAAAACGCGGTGTTGCATCACCGTGAAATAATGGGTGCAACCAATCCTGATGATGCGGATGCTGGTACTATCAGACGTGATTTTGCGGAAAGTCTTGGTGAGAATACTGTCCATGGTTCAGACAGTCTGGAAAATGCCGCGATTGAAAGTTCTTATTTCTTCTCTCAGACTGAAATCGTAAATTCTGCAGCCTGAGTTAATTTCCGGAAGTGAACAGCAGCGAATTCATTCGTGAAGTTCTGAAAGTAGTGAGAAATCTTAATGATATTAGTGTAACAGCTTTTAGCAGATTTCTTACTTAAGGACATCTTTAAAAACCGTTCCCTGAGCCTGTCGAAGGGAACGGTTTTTTTCTGACTTCCATTTGGTTCCGACTCCGCTCAACCGGCGGATCGCCTAAGGTTAACGTTCTTTATAACAACCACTAAAACGAGTATTTTAGAGGTGCTCTTAAGGACGAAATGACATTATCTTGTCCGTGTACGGTACTTCAATCTTCCTCAAGCCACGGATTTAGATTTTTCCAGATTTCGTCACGCCTTCCATTTTCTAAAGACGAATGCGCCAGTGGTGTTGTGTCGAGACCGAGATCCTGCCGAATTATTTTCAAATGTTTTTGAATCTGACTGCGTTTTAATTTGTCAATTTTACTTGCGACAATTAAAACCGGACGTTCATAATAGTCCAGCCACTCCTTGAGCTGACGATCCTGCGCGGTGGCGCCATGTCTGCTGTCAACAATCAGCACAACGTTACGGAGGGATTCACGCTCCTGCAGATAAGCCTCAATCAGACGCTGCCATTGCTTCCGAACAGGTTCCGGAACCTTTGCAAATCCGTATCCCGGAAGGTCAACAAAATGAAACTTGTCATTGATATTAAAAAAATTAATCAGTTGAGTTTTGCCCGGAGTGGAGCTGGTTTTAACCAGTTTCTTGCGGTTAAGCAGAGAATTTATCAGTGTCGATTTACCGACATTTGAACGACCCGCAAAGGCAATTTCAGGTAGCGTCGGCGGAGGAAACTGCCAGGGAGAAGAAGCACTGAGGATAAATTCTGCAGAGCGGATTTTCATTTTTCTTTATCTTCTGCGGAAGGCTCAGGATCGATTGTTTCAACTACGGTGCGTCAATGATTTCTTCTTCAGCCGCAGGTTTTTCCGCTGCTGCTTTTTCATTAAGGTCTGTACCGAAGAGCTGATTTGAAAATTTTTCTAGATGCTCCATATTTAGTCCCTGCTGACGTTGTGCTAAATCAAAATAGAGGAATGTACTCAGCAGTGAGGCAAATGGATAAAAGAGTAGCGAAGCTAAATATTGCGACCAGCGGATTGCCGTTGTAACTCCGGGATCATTCAATATTTCGGATAGTAAAATTGGCAAAGCACCGCTTTCATTCGGTTCGATATTTAAATTCAAGTCCGGCATAAAAATGGTGAAAAGTAATGCAAAAACAACAAACTGTAAAACAGTACTGATTACGACTACAATAAAAACACGGGACAAATCACCGCGTGCAAGCTGTATGCTACGTACCAGCGCACGCATTCCGCGAACACCTTCTACGATGAAAACTGGCTGCGCCATCGAAGTCAGTAATAATCCACCCAGCCAGAGGGTGACTACCAGAATGCTGAAAGGAAACGGCAGTGTCAGTCCCATCACACCCGTGATGAAAAGTAGATACTGCAAAATTGCTACGTGTATTGAGCCCAGAAACAAAGGTGAGCGAAGGCACGCAGGATGGAAAGTGTGGGAAAAAAACTACCGAAAGCTAAGCCGATCACTCCAAGTGTAATCGCACCTTCTAATAAATGTACTGAAAGAAAAAATACGATACTCTCAGTTTCTCCCCAGCCGGCAAAACCCATAAAAAATGCTGGTGCTACCAATGCTGCTGTTAAAAATAAAATTGAAATGAAATTCTTTTGGTAAATCTTGCCGCTCAGCACGAACAAAGATGGAATACTGTGACTGAAATTAAGTAAATTCATAAAATCTGTTGAAAATATTAGGAATAAAAGCAATCTNATAGCATACAAAGCCTGTCGCACTAAGACAAGCAAAAGCGGAACTTGGAAATTAAATTCTGGAAAAAGTTCTGCAAAAAGCTTGCACGGATCGGCCTGCTCAGTTAGTATTATAAGGTTTGATTTTGCTTTATTAATGTAAAGCAATTTTGTTCCGGAGAGGTGACCGAGTGGCCGAAGGTGCGTGATTGGAAATCACGTGAGCGGGCAACCGTTCCGAGGGTTCGAATCCCTCTCTCTCCGCCAGCCTACCTTGTTTAAAGTGATAGTTTTAGCTGAGCTGCAGTCGATTTTAAAGATGAAAGAGTCTGTCGTTTGTGAATGATGGTCACGTAAAAACCCCTAAACTAATTATTTGTCATCTCGAACGAAGAGAGAGATCTTAATAATATCAGTGCTAACATAAAATAGATTTTTCGCTTTGCTTGAAATGGCACGACTTTTGGATTTTTACCAGTGCATCAGACTTTGATCTTCAAACCTATTTTCTACTTTAAATAAAAAGAGCTAAATGAAATATTTACAGAAACATTTTGGCATTGCCTTACTGATTCTCCTTTTAGCAAGTTTGTTTCTGCTTTCATGTAGTAGTAAGGAGGAGGAATCAAGCACGAGTACAACCACTGCTACTGTAACTTGCGCCTCAAGCAGAAGTTTGACTGCCTCGACAAAAGTCCCCTTGCTGTTAGTACGTGTGCAGTATGCAGATGCCACATTTCAGAGCAGTGAGACCACCTGGGCTGATAAAATGTTCGGCACTAGTGACGGACAGATGAATCACTATCTTGACGAAACAACTTACGGTAAATATCAGTTCACACCTGTTGCCGAAACTTCCGGCTGTACAGATGATGGTGTTGTAACCGTTACCATGTCAGGCAACCATCCCAACACACAAAAAAATTCCTGGGCATGTTATGCTTCTGCAGCGATCAGTGCGACAGATTCAAGTGTTAATTTTGCGGCTTATGATACAGACGGCAACGGTAAGCTAAGTGTAACTGAATTGCAGGTAATTTTTCTGGTAGCAGGAGGTGAAAGCGCTTCCGGTATCAATTCTCCCGGAGGTGTTTGGGCACAGGCGACTGGTCTGACTTGTGATGCAAATGGTGATGGAAGTATTGCGGATGAATCAGGTGAACATGGAGTTACCCTGGACAGTGTACGGTTCTTAGGATATGGAACCTTAAGTGGCGTAGATTACGGACAAAACGGTTACTCGCAGTTTGGAGAACGTCAGGGTTCAAGTTCGAGTAGCACCTGGGATGCGACAATTGGAGTGATGGCTCACGAACTGGGGCATGCTTACTTCCTCCTGCCGGATTTATACTGCACGACAGGAACATGTGCAGGAATAGGCAACTTCGGACTGATGGGAGGTGGATCCTGGGGTTATAAATCAAGCAGTGAATATGCCGGTGCAACACCGGTTCACTTCAGCGCCTGGACCAAAGAAAAGCTCAGTATTTGTACCCCACAAACAGTTGCTTCCGGCACAAACAGCATTACCCTGCCTGCTGTTTATCAAAGCAGTACGCACGCAGCGTCCTGTGGAATCTACAAAGCCACAACTTCAACCAGCGGTGAATACTTCCTCTTTGAAAACCGNAGTTCCGGNGGTTATGATCAAGGTTTAAATTATCTTCTCTTGAACGGAAGTGGTACCGAATTAGTGAAAAGTAGCTATAGCGGCGGTGCGGCAATCTGGCATATTAAGGATATTTACAGTAGCTGTTATGCAAGTAATAATTGCGAGACCCAATCCCCCCCGTTGGTTGACCTCGAGGAAGC
>JGI26250J51715_1000400_pt1 | contig 13866 bp, 14 predicted proteins | sample SaaInlV_150m_DNA_4_FD_51715 | JGI IMG/M metagenome (IMG submission 51715) | reverse complement strand
TCAGATCTCTTGCTGAGATATATTCAAAGGCTTTAATGCCAAAAGATCTCATCGCATTACCGAGCCTCTGAGTTGCCTTATAATTACTAGAATCCGTTAGAATGCCAATCGCCTTTAGTTTTGTTTTATTAAAATGGTAATTTACGTAAGCTTTTTATATCAAAACCTGCAGAAATGCGGGTTTTTTTTCGTCTGCTAAAAATATCAGGCGCACAACGGGGTCCACATTTTCTCGGCATATCTATTAACGCTTAATGAGTTACAGTGGATATGTAGAATTACCTATGTAATCATTTTCAATATTAGATTATTTCATTTTATGATGAATTCCAGAATTATTTTAGATGTAAAAAAGGCTATATATCAATGATTTTTTATAAATTATGATGAATACAATGTCAATATTATAAAAATTTAAAGGTAATCTATAACTATTTAGTAAAATAGAGGCTATTTAGTTAAATAAATTTGTTTATATCAATAAAATAATGGATTTCCTTTAATATTAAATTAAAATTAATACTTTTAAATCAATGACTTATATAAAAATATACGATTATTAAAGGAATACCACAATAAATCTCTTGACATCGAATAATAAAGAAGTATAATACGCATTAACTACATAAACTTAAACAACATAAGAGGTATCATCATGAAATTTAAGAAACTAGCATTAATTACAGCATTTGGTTTATTATCAACTAGTGTTGCTAACGCAGCAGTTGATGATGAAGTGTTAATAACAGGTACTATTACTCAATCATTAAATGTTGTAGTTGCTCCAACAGAAACAATAACTATGGACAATGTAGCTAATCCTATAACTGTAAATGTTGTAGCTAATGTTCAGTTTGAAATCAAGGTAGAAAGTGATAATGGCCTTAAATTAGAGCATACTGCAGAAAATGATGAAGTTGACTATACATTCGATCTTAAAGATGGTGGTGGCAATTCTATAGCTGCAGCTGACGACACTTTCTCAGGAACACAAGCTCCGATTGATACATACAGTGCTGGCACTGCCTCATGGGATCTTGAGGTTACCACTACTGGAGTAGATGGTTCAACTCTTGCTGGTAGTTATACGGATACTCTTACTCTTACTATACAAGCTATTTAATTGATATAAATAATGGTAATTAGTTCTTAATATTTTTTTTGTAACCTGTTTTGGCGAGTTTTATGAAAAAAATTATCAAACACAGTTCAATTGTTTTATTGTCAATCATATTTTCAAGCAGCGTCTTCGCTTGTCATAACTATGGTCATCAAGACGATTGTGATTTTAATGATAATGTCGATATAGCAGGAGAAATTGATCAATTTTTAGCTTTAAGCATGAATAGCGAGGCTATTATTAGCATGCAAAATGGGGTTGTTACATCTCAAGATTTAGCAATTGCAGCCAATGTGCCCTTTACCATTTCTATGAATAGTGCTAATGATTTAAAGATGGTTAACAATACTCACACTGTTGTCTATACATTTAACATTAAAAATNCTAATAATGACATAGTTCTTTCATCACAAGCTACTTCAGCCGCACACAGTGAAATAAGCGAGGTATGGACGCTTAATATTATCCCTGAAGGCATTGACGGATCAACAAAAGCTGGAGACTATATTGATACCATTACTATTAGTGTAGATGCAGCAACATAGTATAACCAAATGGCAATAATCTTTTTAGTTAGTATTGGTGAGTTAAATGAGCAATCTTAATATACTTAAAAAAACACTAATAATATTAATAGTATTGCCCTTATGGGTGAGCTCTCATGATAAAAAAAANGATGACGTAAGTTTTTCTGTCAACTTTGATGACAACAGTTTAGATCTTGGAGATATGCAGTCATCAACAAGTCTTGGATTTAATGTTCAATGTATTTCGGACAAGAAGGGCAAGAAGGAGAAAAAGGTGTCAGAGTGTGGCAGTTATACTTTAAGTTTATCCAGTCAGAATGATTATCGACTCATTCACAATGTTAATCCTGGCTATTCGATAGCTTATGGCGCCACTATCATAACGCCAGGTATTTTAACTGAAGATGAAAAAACTTATACCAGCCAGATAGAGGTCGAGCCTGAAAACTTTACTATAACACAACGTGCTGGTATTTATGCTGACACACTTACTTTAAGTCTTAGCGCTGATTAATCAAACTATGAAAATTCAACAATTAATTTATACCATCGTCCTGGTGTTTTTTGTCAATCATGCCCATGCATGGAGCATTACTCCAATGGTTTCAACGCTGACACCAGAAAAAAGAACGATGAGCATAACCATTAATAATAAGGGTAGCAAGGATATGGCTGCTATCAAGCTTAGTGTGCAATCTAGAACTCAAGATATGAATGGCAATGAAATTCGCACTGCAACTAAAGATTTGAGAGTATTCCCAAAACAGATCATTGTTAAGCCTGATAAAATTGTAAATGTTCGTGTGTTAATCGTTAAGCCAAATAAATCTACTCATGAAAAATCATATCGAATAATTGCTGAAGCTGTTGCGCTTAAAAAAGATGCTGAAGCTGGTAGTGGNGTTCAGATGCTATTAAAATATGTAACCAGTCTTTATCTGCCGCCTAGAAATGAAAATCTTGTTGATTTAGATATAAGATCAGCCAAACTGTCCAANGATGAATTAATTTTAGATGTGTCTAATACTAGTACACAACATCAAATAATGTCAGTTAAAGAAATTACCACCTCTGTTGCAGGTAAAGAAGTGAGTGTTGACATTGAAGATAAATTATTCAATGTATTGTCTAATTCTCAAATAAATATGCATATTCCTATCACTCCAGAAGAGTATGGTATTTTAAAATTAAACCCTATTATTTCTTTTACAAATAAGTGTNTATCTTGTGATATATTTAAAAAAATTACACTTAATGTAGAGCAGTAATAACNTNGTTAGNACTATTTTACATTTATGTATATGCATAGTAAAAAGCAGCGTTTATACAGTTTAGTTTTTGTTATTTTAGGTAGCTCTAACTTTGTTTATGCAGAAACAGACGCTGAACTTTATCAACAAGCCTTTGGCATAGACGATACCAGCCAACAAAACAATAAGCTCGAAAAATTAATTACTCCATTGATTATTTTTGGTGTGGAGAAGGCTAAACTTGCTGTTAATCTTGATCTGTCTTTAGAGGTTGTTTCATTTGAATCAAAGCCATTTGTTGAGCATGTATCGACACATTTAAACCCTGAGGCTATTCAACAACTCAATCAAATCGCTACACAACAATATATTCAGAGTAGTCAGCTACCCTCTGGAATCAAGATTTCGCTTAATGAGGACTTCGGGGTGGAAGTTAGTATTGTAAAAGACCTGCTTAAACCCATGAGTCCGACACTAGATTCAAAAGCATTTAATAGGCGTAAACCATTTGACATCCCTATAATCTCTAGTGTTCACGATGTTGGTTTAACACTTACTCAAGATAATAATACAGAAGGCAGTGCGCAAGCAGTTATTGATTCAACTTTTAGAATTAACCGAGCTTTATTGTCAGGCACTTCGACTTACCTTGACCATGTCAGCAATATTTTCAATGAAAATTGGGTTACCCAATACGAAGATACAGATAGAAGTTATTTTTATGGCTATCTGCAAAGTCCGAGTTTTGCTAATTTAAACCCTGAGAAGCTAGCTAAAGGTATTGCCATCGGTAATACAGATTTAAAAGAAAATATTGCTTTTGTTGGTGACGCTAGATATGTTGATCTTGCCTATCCTGCAACCGTTAAAATTTATATAGATAACTTGCTACACCAAAAACAAAAGTTTACTGCTGGACGTCATCGACTTAACATTCCTTTATTAAGGCATTTATCGGAGGTTCGTATCGAAGTAGAGGATGTTACTGGAAGAAAGCAGTCATATGACTTCTCTATCTATAATGGTTCTGGTGTTGAAAGTATCCCACTCAAAGATAATTATTCTTACTTTGCTAGTTATGGCAATAACAACGATCTACAAAAGCAATTTTATGGGGGTGTAGAATTTGGTTTAAATAGTATTAGTAAGGCACAACTAGCCGTTAACTACCTTAGTAGCAATGTAGTCATTGCTGGAAAGTATTATCAAATTATCCCGCTAGGGAGTGTTTCTTCAACCCTAAGTTTAAATCGAACAAAAAATAAAGATAATGGTTACAGCCTTAACACTGAGAGTTCGCTTATTATCAATCCTGAACTAATACTCAATTTATCACATACATATGATAATAATTTAGACACAAATTCTGGCAGCATTCAAAATGAACATTTGTTTNAATTGGGTGTTGGCTATTCTTTGAATCAACAATTGAGCCTTAGTGGTAACCTTAATTCTAATATTAAACAGGATACTGTTAGTTATGCATTAACGAGTAGATATCAATTGAATAAAGCAACATCTCTTAATTTAAGTTATAACGCTGCTAGTAACTCGGAGTCTTATAGTAGTATAAATTTGAATTATAAATTTGGTGATGGTGCTAATAAATCGATAAATGCGGAATATCGTAATGACACCAAAGAGCCTGTATTTAATCTTAATTATGATATAAACGATCGTCATTCATTTGCTATTGGTAAAGATACAAACAATACAACGTTAGGTTATCAGCATCAAGGTGATATTTTTAACACTAATATGGATTTTGAAGATCAAGCTAATGATGAAAAGTTATATAAAATTAATACTAAATTCTCAATTGTTAGTGCAGAAGATTTGGTATCTCTAGCACCAATACTTGGCCAGTACAAGGGGTTTAGTATTATTGAAGCATCTGATCAATTTATTGGTGAACTGGGTGTGCGCTATCGAGATTCAACATGCAAATTAAAGCGCTTACAGCGTTGCGTGTTAATACTAACACCTGAAAGGCAGTTAAATTTACAATACCAAAAAGAATTNATNCCATTGGGTGTTTCCATTAATCCGCCGGAAGTCTCAGTTAGAGTGCCTAGAAAGGGAGGTGTTAAACATTACCTTAGTTCAGTGGTTAGTTATTTTGTTGAAGGCACGTTGGTAGATCAATCATCACTACCTATTCAATTAATACTAGGTGCAGTAATCCATAAAGATGGCCAAAAGATGGAAATTTTTACTGATGAAGATGGCTCATTCTTTGCAGAACTGAGTGAAGGGGGTCATACATTAATAATCCCTGGATACCAGCCTTTTGAGTTTAACGTTAATAAAGAAAAAATAATAGACAGTGTTATTAATATTGGTACTATACAACTGCAACAGTCAAATGAATAAAAGATATTTTAGTCTTGAAAAATGAGGATTGCCACTTATAAGAGTTAATATAATGTTCTAACCAATCAAATACTGTATGTATTTATGTTATTCTACTTTACTCTTATTTTGGCTTTTAAACCGATACTATAAATTAAAATTATGAATATAGGCGACACCACACTCGACAATACAATTTTCCTGGTTGATGATGATGAAAACATCCTTGACTCTCTAAAGGATATCTTTGAAATATTCGGCTTTAAAACCCAAGCATATTCATCAGCAGTAGACTACCTTCGAGAGTTAGATGATAGACAAGGTTGTTTGGTTTGTGATGTATCCATGCCAGAAATGACAGGTATAGAGCTTTTGTCCGAACTTAATAAAGTTGAACACCTTAGGCCCACTCTTTTTCTCACTGGCGTAGCTACGATTGATATGGCGGTAGAAGCTATGGAGTTGGGTGCTGTGGGCTTTATGGAAAAGCCTGTAGCAACTGAAGTATTATTAAAAAAGGTGCTTGATGCTATTGAAAATTTTAAACCTATTTTAGAAACTATTCATGATTATCAAACGCTTACCTTTAAAGAAAGGCCAGTGTTTGATTTAATTGTTAAGGGCGTGACTAATAATGATATTGCTGAACAATTGGAATTTTCTGTCTCAACAATTGAGAAACATCGAGCCTCAGTGATGAAGAAAATGCAGGCTGACTCGCTAGCTCTTTTAATGANAAAGATACCAAATTTAAGACCACTGGGCCTAGGTCTAGAAATTAACAATCTGTAATGTCAAAGGCTATGATTGGTAATTATTGATAGCCGTTAAGAGATATTTTTATGGTTTTCAATAAAGTTATTTTTTTTAAAACTTAAACAACAAAGGCATTATTTGCATTAATTGAGGAATACCTCAATTTATTCCCGTCGTTAAAGTATAATCCTAGAGATGAATATAGATAAAACCACACTCGACAATACAATTTTCCTGGTTGATGATGATGAAAATATCCTTGATTCTCTACAGGCCATCTTCGATATGTTAGGCTTTAAAACCCAAACATATTCATCAGCAGTAGACTATCTTCATCAGTTAGATGATAGACAAGGTTGTTTAATATGTGATATATCCATGCCAAGTATGACTGGTATAGAGCTTTTATCTGAATTAAATAAAGGCACACACCTCAGACCCGTTTTGTTTCTCACAGGTGTGGCTACAGTTAAAATGGCGATAAAGGCGATAAAATTAGGCGCCTCAGATTTTATGGCAAAACCAGTCTCTCCAAATGTGTTATTAGATAAAGTACTTAACGCTATTGAGAAATTTAAGCCTAGCCTAGTGATTGTTCATGATTATCAAACACTTATTCCTGAAGAGAGGCAAGTATTTGATTTAATAGTTAAAGGTGTTAGNAATAATGATGTTGCTAAGCAATTAGATATGCCAGTTTTATCGATTGAGAAGCATCGAGCTTCAGTGATGAAAAAAATGCAGGTTGACTCGTTACCTCGTTTAATGGAAAAAATACCATACTTAAAACCACTAGGAGAATCTCTAGAATGCAACAATCTGTAATAACAAGCGTGATGACTCGTACATTATTGTTGACTATCTCATGGATGTCTTTGAATGTATGGGCTTTAGAGACCCCTTTCGAGCCTAAGTATTCTGCAGATATAGGTACGGTTCACCTTCATAAGGAATTGATATTAACGGCCAATCAAAAAAAATGGTTAGCAGAGCATCCAAATATTCGATTGGGCTTTGATCCAGATTTTTATCCTACGGAATATAGAGATAAGGATGGTAGGTATTCAGGTATTTCAGCTGATATTGTTAAGTTGTTAAACCAGCATCTAAAGCTCAATATAAATGCTGTGCCAGATTTAAGTTGGAGTGAGGTTCTTGTTCAAATAGAAAACAAAAATTTAGATATTTTGTCAGTCGTAGGCAAAAGCAAATCTAGAGAAGGATTTTTACTCTATTCACAACCCTATAAAAAAAGTCGTATGGTGGTCGTGACCAATAAGAATCGAGCTTCTTTTGGTATTCAAACACTTCACCCAATTGACGGTCAAATGGTTTACTCCTTAGCGCAACTGCAGGGAGAAACCGTAGCAGTTACCAAGGACTACGCGACGCATCATAAGCTCCTTGAACAAAATGTTCCACTTAGTATATTGGCTAAACCCAGTACATTAGAAACATTAGAAGCAGTAGCCAGTGGCGAGGCATACGCTGCAATCGTATATTTAGATTTAGCCACAGCTTTCTTAAAGTTAAATCATATGGAAGAACTTAGAATTGACGATGATGCGTTTAAATTAGTCCATATGCATTTTGCTGTACGAAAAGATTGGCCAGAACTGGTGGGAATTATTAATAAGACACTTGATTATATCGGTCCTAAAGAAATTACCAGAATAGAAAAAAAATGGACTTCAACACCGATTAATTTAGGTCACGACAAAGAATTCTTGATTTATATAGGTTTTTTACTTTTAATTATTATTGCTATTGGTGCTTGGGTAGTTTCGTTAGCAAGGGTTAAAGCAAAACTTAAGACTCTGCATGAGAAAGCCACAGCTCAATTAGTCAGTCAATCGCGTCATGTAGTGATGGGCGAGATGATTGCCATGTTAACCCATCAATGGAAGCAGCCATTAACTGCAATGATGCTGGGTATAGGTGCCATTAAAATGAAGCACAGTGTTATGGAAATGTCAGATGATGATGCAGAATTCTTGAATACTCGAATTAAAAAAATTGAAACCATGATGACTACTCAAGACCAACTCTTGTCAGATTTTCGAGATTTTTTCCATCCTGATAAGGAGAAAAGTCTGTTTAATCTTAACGATAGTGTTAACAGTGTGTTAGAGATACTTCATGGTCTCGTTGTAAAACATAGCGTTGAGATTAATAGTGATATTTCAAAAAAATTAAAGATTTTTGGCTATGACAGGGAAATGCGCCATGTAGTGATTAATCTGATTAAGAATGCTATCGATCAAATGGTGTCAAAATCAGTAAAAGATCCAACTATCTGGATCAGCACTTTTATGAATGGGGATCTACTTAATATCACCATAGAAGATAATGGCGGAGGTGTTGACGAGTCGGTTATTAAGACTATATTTGAACCCTATGTTTCCACTAAATCTTTAAATGGAACTGGATTGGGCCTGTATATGACTAAGAGAATCATCCAAGATAATTTTAAAGGCGATATAAATGTGGCTAATACAAAACAGGGTGCAGAGTTCACTATAATTATTAAAATTACCTAGTAGCATTTTAAAAAATTACTAATATTTGAAACACAACATAAGAACACATAAGAGAGAAAGGTTAATTAATTTTGGAAATGGAAACCAATGCTAAAAAACATTACTGTTAAAAATTATTGTTCATGATTAAATTTCGCCTCCTCGCTTTTATAATGGTCGCCATGGTCATCGCTTTTGGGATCGCTTCCACTTCTGTTNTTTACAACACAGCGTATGAACAAAAACGCCTAGACCTTGCCCAATTGGTAAAAAGTCAGAAAAATTTGATAGTATCAGTTGCGCAATTTGATATGGAACACAGCCAAGACGCAAACATTGATGGAAGTGCTGCGGCCACGGTCTCTCAGGTCCTTAATGCAATGGAGGGTAATCATGGTTTTGGTGATACTGGCGAGTTTGTGTTGGGACGCAAAGAAGGAAGTGACATTATCTTCTTGCTTCAACACCGTCACTTTGCCCTCGGTAGTCAAGGCCAACCTGCTAGTAAAACACCTAAACCAATACCTTTAATTTCTAAATTAGCAAAACCTATGCAGCTTGCCCTTTCTGGTAAATCGGGAACAGTTGCCGGTTTTGACTATCGCGGGGAAAAAGTGTTGGCGGCCTATAGCCCGATACCAGAGCTCAATATCGCTATTGTTGCAAAAATAGATATTGCAGAAATTAGGCGGCCGTATCTTTGGGCAATGGCTCTGATTAGTGCGTTCGGGGTTGTAATAGTCGGAGCTGGATTGTTTCTATTCCACCGAATTAGCAATCTGACTACCCTGCAACTTAGCGACAACCAAAAACTATTAACCGCACAAATAATGGAACTGGACTTCCAAAAGCATGCTCTCGACGAACACGCCATTGTCAGCATTGCCGATGTCAAAGGAGACATCACATACGTCAATGATAAGTTCTGCGATATTAGCGGCTATTCCCGTGAGGAACTGATCGGGAAAAACCATAGGATAGTTAAATCAGATGAACAGTCAGATGAGTTTTGGGTCGATATGTGGAAGACAATCGCCAATGGCGCTACGTGGCATGGTGAGATCAAAAACTGGAACAAGTCAGGGGGTATTTACTGGGTTAAGACGACCATCGTCCCGACCTTGAATGCAGACGGAAAGCCAATCCAATATATTGGCATGCGCACCGAAATTACGGAAGACAAGAAGAGGCAAGCCGCATTAGCTGAAGCGAATATAAAATCAGAAGCCATATCAAAAGAATTACTGCAGTTTATTGATACTGCCAATGCGCCTATTTTCGGAATAGACGATAAAGGCCTGGTTAACGAATGGAACCAGACTGCTGAAAAGATCACTGGATTTAAAAAAACCGATGTACTTGGTCATGACCTTGTAAAAGACTACATCACTGAAGATTACCAAACAGCGGTAAAAGAAGTACTAGACAATGCACTGGTCGGTAAAGAAACCGCTAACTACGAGTTCCCACTGTTTGCTAAAAATGGTAGCCGTGTAATGGTACTGCTTAACTCATCCACTCGTAGGAATGCCGAAGGCAAGATTATTGGTGTTCTGGGTGTTGGACAAGACATCTCTGAAATGGATCAGCTGCGTACAGAACTTAACGTATATAAAGAAAGCTTAGAAGACCAAGTAAAAAGTCGTACGATTAAGCTTGAAGAATCATTAGATCGCGAAAAAGAACTGGGTTTACTTAAAAGTCGTTTTGTTACCATGGCATCGCATGAATTTAGAACGCCACTCACGACCATTAATGCCACTTCAGATATTATCTTAAAGTACGCCGATAAGATGAGCCAGGATGATATCAACCTGCGCCTACAAACCATTAAGAATGAAGTAGTGGATATGACTAGCATGCTAGAAGATGTCTTAATTCTTGGTAAATCAGACGCTCAAAAACTAGAATACAACCCAGAGTTTTTAGATGTTGTTAGTCTAGTAAAAGACATCATTGCTGGATACCAACTCAGTGACGCTGATAACAGAGATATTATCTATCATCAGTCTTCACCTGTAATCATGCTAACGCTAGATAAGAAGTGGATCAAAAACATTGTTATTAATCTTATTAGTAATGCTGTTAAATACTCAGATAAAGACACAGCTGTTGAGGTTAGTATCAATGAAGATAAAGCTGGTGTTAGTCTCTCTTTTAAGGATTATGGTATTGGTATTGCACAAGAAGATATCAAGAACTTGTTTGAACCTTTTTACCGTGCTAGTAACGTCGGTGATATTCCAGGCACTGGCCTGGGGCTGATTGTTTTACAAAAAGCAATAGAGTTACACAATGGTAAAATAAAAATAGAAAGTGAATTGGGTAAAGGCTCTAACTTTATCGTAACTTTACCGAATGTTTGATTGTTATATTTGAAACACAACATAAAGAGACAATTATGAGTCAATTAAAAGTTTTAATCATTGAAGATACTCAAGGTATACGTGAGGCGCTTTCAGACATCGTAACCTTTGAAGGCATGCAAGCAATTACTGCTAACAATGGACAAGAGGGAGTTGATAAGGCTAAAGAGCATATGCCTAATCTTATATTGTGTGACATTATGATGCCCATCAAAGATGGTTATCAGGTATTCGAAGAACTCAGACACGACAATGAATTTAAAAACACACCATTTATATTCTTAACAGCCAAATCTGATATTGATAACGTTCGACAGCAACTGGCATTAGGGGCTGATGATGATATTATTGCTAAACCATTTAATAGCGATTCACTTATAGGTTTGATTAAAGAAAAAGTGCAAACAAGTTAAAGCCTTATAAAATGCGCTTCAAATAACTAAATATTAAGGGTAATGGCCACATGAAACATATTCATATATCAACAATTCCATTAATCTGGAGAATAACCCTCATTGTCTTTATTGTCGAGATAGCGATCATGCTGGTTTATTCAACTTCTCCAGATAATATAATCTTATGGTTAAACCAAAATCCGGTTCTTTTTGCTCTGATCGAAGCAACTATTCTAACGCTCATATCTAGTCCGATCATCTACTTTTGGATCATTCATCCGTTTGTGTTGGAAAAATATAATCAAAATGATGAAAAAGAGAAGCGTACTGCTGAGCTGGTCATTGCCAATGAAGAACTTGCCTTTCAAAATGATGAAAAAGAGAAGCGTACTGCTGAGCTGGTCATTGCCACAGATCAACTAGTCAGTCAATCGCGTCATGTTGTAATGGGTGAGATGATTGCCATGTTAACCCATCAGTGGAAGCAGCCATTAACTGCAATGATGCTGGTTGTAGGTGTAATTAAAAAGAAGCACAGTGTTATCGAAATGTCAGATAATGATGCAGAATTCTTGAATACTCGAATTAAAAAAGTTGAAGCCATGATGGTTGATCAAAATCAACTATCTGGATCAAGGCTGCTGTGAATGATGAGCTTCTTACTATCACTGTAGAAGACAATGGTGGAGGTGTTGACGAGTCGGTTATTAAGACTATATTTGAACCCTATGTTTCCACTAAATCTTTAAATGGAACTGGATTGGGCTTGTATATGAGTAAGGCAATTATCCAGGATCACTTTAAAGGCTCTCTTGAAGTAATTAATACCGAAAAAGGAGCTAAGTTTACTATTACTGTTAAGAAATGAGTTGTGCTTATCGTTAAGATGGGCCCATGAAGGAGCTAATAATAGAAAGTGAAGTGGGTAAAGGTTCTAACTTTACTGAATGTTTGATTGTTGATTTATTAGAGGTGCATTAGCCTCTGTATATTTCTAATATACTATGATGCAGCGGCAATGGTAATGGTGATTGTATCTTCGTATGTACCATTATGAGTTGAACCATCAATACCTTCAGGTGTAATATTAAGCTTCCATGTACCACTTACATTCTGGTTTGTCTTTGAGGTTCCTTGAGCTGCTAGAATTACATTATCAAGAGCATCTTGAATGTTAAATGAATAGTTAACAATATCATCATCAGTCACCATTTTTAAGTTGTTGGCGCTGTCAATAGTAATGGTAAATGGCACATTAGCTGCAACTGATAAATTTTGTGAAGTGGTGGCACCGTTTGTCATGTCAATAACAGTTGAGTCGTCATTGACTTCTATCATTACTTGCTGAGTAATCGTTCCAGTTAGGTTAACAGTGGCAGCTTCAGCTCTACTACCCACACAAGTATTTATAAAAGTAAGCAAGGAAAGACTTAGTACAGCAGTCTCTTTAGCTGAAGGTAAGTTGGATTGGTTTAAAGCACTCTTTAGCGTGTGTCTTAACGCATTTTGTACTGTTTCTATTTGAATTTCTTTAGGCATTTTATTTTCTCTTACTATCATCAAAATAATCATTTAACGGCTGGCCACGGAATAGCTCGCCTTTTAATTCACTTAGTCGGTGACCTCTCTTAGGCTTTCCAATGGCTGCATAATAGATCTCTACCGCTCTACTAAGTAAAGTCTCCCGAATATCTCCTGTGGCATCATTATCATCAAATAATTTTTCAGCAGCCTTTGTGAATACATCTTCTCTACAGCCTTTCTCTTGTGCATACTCAGCAGCCATCTTTTTTAGATGGTGTATTAATGTGCCATATTGCTGCGGACTAATTAAGTTTGACATACACTCATTATACACGATCTATGTGGTATACCTTAAAAAGGGAGTTATGATAATAAATGAATTGAACGCTTCTTTAGTGGTTGTTTATTTTTTTCGATGATGTTTACTTATTCTTATTCTAATTCTAATTCTCTTTTCAAAGGTTAAGGTGAAGTCATCTAACCTTAATAAAAAATCGAATAATTAAGTGTTGTGTCTTTTTTCCTTTGTTTGAAGGCCCCTTGCCTAGTAAGAGTGTTTTTTTATGCCAAAAAGTTTAACTACATTTTCACTACACCTGTCATAAATATAGTTAAATACAGGCAATAACAATTTCAAAAACCCTTATACAGCGCTGTATTTAACTGTGCAATACATTGAAAACAGGATTCAAATCCCTGTCCCTCCACCATATTATTGCTTTTATACATTGAGAGTATTAACTCCCAATAATCTCTTTATCAGCAACCCAGAAACTCTGGCTTATCGCCTTCACTGTTTAAACTGAAAATACCAACTGTCTCTTGATTTTCAAGTGATGAAATAATGCTTGGGCGTTTTTTCTCATTAAGAAATTTTTTAGCTTATACTGTCATTAAAAACTGGGGCACACCCCCTTATATTCTGATCATTGTCTTTTTCTGGGGAGTTAGATGACAACCACTCGATACACTATATCTGGTATGACTCAAAGCGGTCAAAAATTTAGACCGAGTGACTGGACTGAGCGATTAGTTTGTACCCAACCCGAGCAGTTAA